>MDSV01031058.1_pt1 | contig 21378 bp, 19 predicted proteins | sample 810851 | NCBI WGS metagenome assembly MDSV01 (sample SAMN05326640, study PRJNA326480) | marine metagenome | isolation source: seawater | place: Atlantic Ocean: North East | collected 2012 | reverse complement strand
GTCAATACGATAGAAACTGTTACTGTCATCTCCTTGATGATAATACATGACATCGTTGTAAACAATCATTTGGTATGGCTCGCCATTTCCAAGATAAATCGAATTTGATTTTTCTATGTCATATACTTCAACTTCGTTTACCACATCAATTAATTGGAACCCATCTTCGCCACCTATCCATAGTTGGTTTGGATTAATATCTGCAACCAATCCAGTGACATCTCCATTGCCAGGATCTAGAATTTCAGTTCCACTTGGCCCTCCGGAATATTCAGTCCAAGTAGGCAACCATGAATTGGTTGAGATTTCATATCTCGCAATTCCAATACCATTCAATCCAATGTAAGCAATGTCTCCAATTACTTCAATAGGCGCATTGTCGGTATCTTCTCCTGCCTCCCAAGTATCTACAACTTCAAACGGGTTAACAGTGAGTATTCCGACTCCTTGATTAGTTCCGCCGTAAATTCTAGTGCCATCAGTTCCAACGCTAAAGGTGGCCCAATTTGGCATTCCATCATATACATTCATGCAATCATCAATAATCACAGTTGAAACAGGATATTTACAAACGCCTCTATCGGTTCCAACATAGATGTCATTACCAAGTAAGGCGAAATCATAGAAGTCTTGTGGCTGAGTCACCCAACTATTGCCTCTACTTTGGAAATATGTTGCTGTAGAACCATCCCACTTTATCGCAGCATCTGCAGTACCAATGAATAAATTTGAACCATCAGAGATTAGTGAATACACTTGAGAATCAGCTAACATCTCATTTGAGTTTGGATTATTTCCTTCAATCAGAGGAAGTAGAATTTCTCCGGTAACAAGATCCTTTCTCACCACACCATAGCCGGGCAAACCCATGTGTAAAACATCGTCAAATACAGCAAGTGGTGCCGAACTGACGGTATTAATCCCGGTTGAACCCCACGGTGCTAAGAATGTTTCATTTGTCAAATCAAAGCGAGCTAAACCAATATCAGCTGTTGCGATATATGCCATATTGCCATAAGTAGCGACATCTATAATTTCACCAGAATCCAAATCTGAGGTTGAATCATAGGTGGAAATTGAATTTGTTACCATATCAATAATTGAAATGCCATTACCCGCATTAACAGTAACTAGTTTGTTATTGTTTACAGCAATTTTATTGACATTATCATCAAGCAACCCGTCAGTTTCGCTCCAAGTTTCAAGAATAGTACCGTTACTGTGCATTTTGTGAGCGCCAGTTGATTCGCCAGCAATATAGATATAAGTTCCATCAGTAATGAGATGATTGACCTTATCCCCAATAATTTTTGGAGCCAACCATCTAGAAGCAGAAGTATCAAATCGATTCATAATTCCATCAGCAGCAACAAATAATACGCCATTTAGTTCTACAGCATCATCCATGTCTGCAGATGTTGGGCCACTAGCAAGTAACATATTACCGGCATAAGGGGTATTTGTAGAAAAATCGAAAACAACTAAATCGCCACCTCCATCGCTGATTAGTACAATTTCGCTTGACGGTGATCTTAGCCCAATAGCGGGCCATTTAATCAGTTTATTTCCATCATTTACCAAACCATAATCTGATAGTTCGTAGCTCTGCAGAATAATTCCATTTGCTGCGTTATAGGTGTGTAAGAATTCTCCATTTAGTACCGAAATTATATTGTTAGAAACAACTACATCAGCGATATTATTTGTTGAAAGTCCATTTGCTTGATTCCAAGTGGGTAACCAATTCCCTGTACTCCAATCGTATCTTGCTAAACCGGCATCTTCTGATGCCAGAAGCAGCAAATTTCCAGAAGTATGCATCGAGGTCACAGAATTACTGTGTAGATTGTTAGAAGTGGACCATGAGGAAAGTAATGAGTTGGTAGATAAATCCCAACGCTCAACCCCTCCATTTTCAAAAGAAAAATACATAATTCCGTCCACTTCAATTATGTCCAAAGCCTCACCAGTTGTTTGTTTAAAGACTACGTTATTCCAATCAGTGCCATCAAAGACCACAATTCTATCTTCATTGGAGGCATAAGGAATCCCATCACTGGCGATAGCAAATTGTTCAAATTGGACAAATTCGATAGTATCTACGTCAAAAACTGTTTCAGGTAGAGGAGTTACTTCAGATGTATCGATTAAAGAAATAGCGTGGAAGTTATCATTATTGGTTAAGATGTGTAGTGCCAAATTCACAGCATCTATTTCTAAGTCAATAATTTCCTCAGCGTCATCGAAGGTTAGAATATCAATTATTTTCGGATCATTATTGTAATCGATTATCAATAGTGAATTACCTATCGCTAAGTACATTCTACCATCAACAAAATGTATTGCATAATCAGCAATTTCAATTTCAACAGGCTCAAATGTGACTGCTGGGTCTACCGGTGCAAGTGCTTCAATAACCAAATCATTGATTTCAGCGCCTGATGGCAACGTCCAATATGCTCCCGATTCACTATTGGGAGAGAGCCTGCCAGAATGAGGATTTAGCCCAGTAAAAGAATCACTCGATCCAAGCATTCCAAGGCCATTCCAATTAAACAAATTAATTCCAACATCACTAGCAGTGATTACCGGCTCCTCAATTAACAATTCATCACTACCATTTACTCTAACTTCCATTGTTACATTAGAAAGAAGTGCGCCAGGCGCAAATTCGAGGCCCCAATTAGCAGCAGCTTGCATTCCAATATCAGGGTCGGCGCCAATGGCATCTAACTTAACCCAACCAGTGTCATTATAGCCCTGTTTTTCCCATACAACTCCTCCTACATTTCCATGTGCTGAGACCGGATTTATCGTAAACAAGGGGCTGAAAGACATAATTAGCATTAGGCAAGTCAGCATAACCGCTTTTTTTGCTTTGCTGAAACTCGATGCTTTGCCTAATGAACCGTTCATTACTATTGTGGCGCATCTTACACTATTTGAACGCGGCCCTAATTCGTTCAAAAAAATCTCATTGTAATGAGCCATTTCATAATGTCTAATATTTGCAATAAATGATTAGATTTGCCCCAAACAATCAAACATTGTATGCATCTACCGAAGTTTGGAAGTGATTAATTGGAAGAACGCAGAGAACGATTACTCAAGAAAGAGGCGCTTGATTATCACGAATCAAAACCGCATGGTAAAATCAAGGTTGTTCCAACTAAACCTCATTCAACAGCTCATGAATTGAGTTTGGCTTATTCGCCAGGGGTAGCATACCCTTGTTTAGAGATTGCAGAAAAACCTGAAGCAGCCTACAAATATACCTCAAAAGCAAATTTAGTCGCAGTAATTTCCAATGGTACAGCAGTACTTGGTCTAGGCAATATCGGGTCTCTTGCCAGCAAACCGGTTATGGAAGGAAAAGGATTACTTTTGAAAACCTTTGCAGATATTGATGTATTTGATATTGAGGTTGATACTGAGGACCCCGAATCATTTATTGAAACTGTGGTTAACATTTCAAAAACATTTGGCGGCATAAATCTAGAAGATATTAAATCTCCAGAGTGCTTTGAAATTGAGCGCAGAATCGCTGAGATGACAGATATTCCAGTTATGCACGATGATCAACACGGCACTGCGATAATTTCTGGAGCGGCACTTATCAATGCCGCTGAATTACAAGGTAAAGAATTGTCAAAAATTAGCGTTGTAGTGGTTGGTGCGGGAGCCTCAGCAATTGCTTGCGCAAACCATTATGTTGCTCTGGGTGTGACGCGCCAAAAAATAAAGATGGTAGACAGCAAAGGAATAGTCACTAAGAAAAGACTTGACCAAGGAGAATTAAATGAGTATAAGGCACATTTCGCCCATGACATCGAAGAAGGAGATTTGGCATCGGCTTTACAAGGTGCAGATGTATTGCTTGGGCTTTCTAAAGGAGGATTGGTTTCTCAAGAGATGGTTGCTAGCATGGCAAAAAAGCCGATAATTTTTGCATTAGCAAATCCAAATCCGGAAATAACTCCCGAAGAAGTACTTGCTATTCGTGATGATGCAATAATTGCAACAGGCCGTTCCGACTACCCAAATCAGGTTAACAATGTCCTTGGATTCCCCTATATCTTTAGAGGTGCACTTGATGTTAGAGCTAGCGACATTACTCAAAATATGAAAATGGCTGCAACAAAGGCGCTGGCAGAATTAGCAAAAGAACCAGTGCCAGATTATATTTCAGAGGCATATGATGGTGCAACAATGCAATACGGTCCCGAATATATTATTCCAAAACCTTTCGACAGGAGAGTCCTAATTTGGGAAGCCTCAGCAGTTGCACAAGCAGCCGTTGATGAAGGAATAACTCAAATATCAACCGAGGATTTCTCGATTTTAGAATACCGCGAAGAATTAGAGGGTAGACTTGGGCTTTCATATTCAATAATGCGCCATATGATTAACCAAGTAAGGGGCCGGGGTAAGAAAATAGTATTCCCGGAAGGAGATAATGAAAAAGTCATTAGAGCAGCAGCTCAGTTAGCAGAACAGAGGATATGCCAACCAATTTTGCTTGGCTCCAGTGAAAGGATTGAAAACTTAGTTGAGGAATTAGGACTTCATTTTAGTTACCAAGTATTTGATCCTAGACATGACGAGAGAAGAAAGCAAAAGTATGCTCCAGCATTATTTAATCGCAGAAAAAGAAAAGGAATGACATTGGAAGACGCAGAGAGGTTATTGAAAAGTAGGCCATACTTTGCTAGCCAAATGGTGTCATCAGGAGATGCAGATGGATTTGTAGGAGGGGTAAGTAGAAATTATTCCGATGTTCTTAGACCAACAATTGAAGTAATTGGCTCAGATTCATCAGCGCATTGTGTAATTGGATGCTATATGGTAAATGTAAAAGGCAGAACATTATTTCTTGCAGATGCAACTGTAAATGTTTATCCTGATAGTCCAACTCTTGCGGAGATTGCGATACAAACCGCTAAGATAGCGAGGCGATTTGGAGTAGATCCTAAGGTGGCAATGCTATCCTTTTCCAATTTTGGCAGTACTAGAGCTCAACGTTCAACACGAATTGAACAGGCAATTGCTTTAGCAAGAGAAATGGACCCCACTCTAAAAATCGATGGTCCAATGCAAGCAGATACCGCGTTAAATCCTAGTGTACAATCTGATTACCCATTTATGGAATTTGACGGTTCAGCCAATGTCCTAGTATTACCAAATCTTGCAGCTGCTAACATCGCATACAAATTATTAGAAGAATTAGGTGGTGCAGAAATGACTGGACCAATTCTTGAAGGCATGGATAAACCAGTACAATTAGTGGCTCGTTCAGATGGCGTGCGGCATATTGTTAATATGGCTACAATATGTTCAGCAGATGCAATAAGACAGGACTCATATTGGGAAACCTTAGCGGCATCTAAAGACAACCATATGTAATGCGATCTAGTTAATTTTAGATTCTATAATTTCTCCATCTTCATACATAATTGTGGCTCGCCTAGGTCGCCAAAAAGCCCCAGTAACAAATCCTACACAAATTCCACCAAACAACAGATTAGCCCAGCCAGAATAGATATAATCGCCCATCCCCCTTAGCCAAGGTATTGCAAATGAAGGTAACACACCTAGGATGGAGGTCCAAATTAATTCATCTTTGATATTAGACGCTAAATCCGCTTTATTTGGCACAATTACTGGGTTATCTTCCCTTATAGGAGTAATTACTAATCTAACGGATAATCCACTATTTTTTCTATCCATGGGCGCACTGGAAAGTGCGAAAATTTCTTTTTTCGAAGGATGTATTTCCATTGTAGCAGTATGCCATTTCATTGGCCCATGATCAGTAAATATTCTCGGCCTACCATCCATCATCGCACCGCGATAATTAGAAGAGACAGCATCAGACAGAATTTCCTTATCTCCACAGGAAAAACGGATTATTTCTAATTCTTTAGCCAATAACCATTCTCCTTGACTGGGACATCTTATTTCCCAAGAAATATTAGTATCAATATCTAATGAATTCCCATCAAGCTTTTCATTTATTATCGATATTAAAGCCTCAAGTCTAGCCCTTTCCCAAACATGTTCTTCCCCCTCAAGTAAGTCAACATCTAATATTCTAGATAATTGTTCTAAACTAAGAACTTCTTCCATAATGTAAAAATCTGGGCATCTAACTTCGTGCCTTGGCCGTTGAGATGCATAAATCCATCCTCCTGATGAGTCACCAACAAAAACGGAACCAGCGTCAACCTTGGTAAATTCTACCGAGTCAATAGTTAACGAATTCATAGTAATCTTAACTCAATAAATCATTCATTTTATTGTACCACTTCATTCCCTTTTCATGGTCTTGCAATAAACTGAATTGAGGAAATGGGGAGATAGATCTCATATATCCAAAGACGGAAAAATCAACAATACTGGGGCGGTCACCTCCAAAGAAGTCTTTATCGTTGTGAGAATCAGTAAATTCAGTAAGCAAATCATGCCACAATTGTTTCGGTTTACGTCCATCTTTCTTAACTCGCTTCTTGGCTATAATTCCCCACATTATTGGGAACCCTGCCCAAGCATATAGGCGTTTAGAGAAAAATCCAAATTCCTCAATTTTTGAAATCCGAGTAGTGGTTTTAAACGCAGAGATTAGCGTCCCATACAGAATTGGCACCGTGGCTTTAGACATTTTTGTATCAGCCCATTCTAGCCATTGGTCTGTCTTTTTTTGCTCAACCGCGGTAATTAATTTACTACCATTATATTTTTCATCAATTAATTTCATAATAGGAGTGGAATCAACATGATGTCTGCCTTTCTCATCAGTAAAAACAGGAACTTTACCCCAATCCCCAACAAATGAAACCGATTTTTTTATTTTCAGTCCATTAACTGGGATATAATTGACATCCATCTTTAGATATTCTAATAATCCACGCACTTTCCAACAGAAAGGGCATGTGTGCAACATATGCAATGTTGATTTTCCCATGTAATAAGCCGCTAGTTTAGTATTATTCAATCCTTGTCTGCCATATCAGATACAGGTTTCCAGCCTGTTTTCCAAAATTCAAGGTCATCTAACCAAGATAACCATTCGCTATCATTGCTTGAAAGCAACCTTATAGCACGGCTTTCAAGACCTTGTTTATTGATTAGTGACAAAGATCCATTGACAAAGCATTCTTCCCACTCAATTTGCATTTGTCTAATTTTCCTTTTTGCTTCTTCAGGATTATCAAAATTCCTCTCACACATATCTCTTAATTCGAGCAACCATGTTCGTCCATCTTTCATAATTGGTTCAATAGCCTTTCGATGTGACTTTGGTTTTGAGAATGGCCACCACCCCATAGTACAGCCTATTTGTCATAGTTTTTCAATATGGTTCAAATTTTAAGAGGTGTGATGTGCTAATGAACATTTCAAGAAGAGGGAGTTTTTCAGTATATTTATGGGAAGAATATATGTCCATCTTCATGGTGCTGCAAAAGAGAAGTCTTATGCAAAAATGATTGAGGTTTATGGTTCAAGGTTAAAGCAAAGAAACATAGAAATTAAGACACATTCTAACAAGAAAAATTTAGAACAATATTATAATGATTTAAACAAATTAACCAGCCTATATTTGTTAGACGAACGTGGTGTTGAATATTCATCGGTTGAATTTGCTAAGGTGCTAAATATTTGGCATGTTGGAACTGAAGATGTAAATATAGCAATCGGACCTGTTGATGGTTGGCAAAACATTACTTTGTCTAATTCAAACCTTATTTCGTTGTCAAAAATGACCCTGCCTCATGAACTTGCAGCAGTAATTTTGTTGGAACAGATATATCGCGCAACAGAAATTAATCGTGGTTCACAGTATCATCGAGTGTGAGCAAATACTCAAAGCCAACCTACATGTGCCACTACTAGAGAGCGCATGTTGTTTGACGAATCAACTTTAGTTTGGTTTTTACTATTGTTTGAATTAATAATTTCTCTAGTGCTCATTTTGGGTTCGAAAAGTCAGCCATTTCCTACTCCTGCAAGGCGTTTTGGCATATTGTTACTGGTGATTTTTAGTCTATTACTTCTCGGCCAAACCGCTCCAAAGCCCACCGGCATAGAGGGCCATCTGGTCATATTATCTGTTTTAGGAGCAGTAGGTATTTTGGTGGGCATCCATCACATGTTGAGAACAAGGAGAGAAGTATTAGTTGCACCGATGTCAGGTTTTTTGTTCTGTGTAGGCGTCACAGGCCTGATTACTCAAACGTGGGCAGATCTTAACCAATTTGAGCATTGGGCAGGATTTTTGGCGATAGCCATCTTATTTGGAGGCCAAGTATGGTTGGTGTTTCGCGGTCTATTAATCGGCAGGCTGCCACTTGCTTGGAGTCAAGCAGGAATGGTTGCTTTACACCGCGGACAATTACATGGCAATCATGGAGCCATAGAATGTTTTGAAAAAGGTTGGGACGCTGACGAGGAACACCTCAATCCAATGGCATACTCCGCTCTTTGGAAAATATCTCAATATGTTAAAGATTTAGAGAGGTCGGAATATTGGAAAACTCTATTTTTAGAATCAGGGGGTACAGATTCAGTAGCACAGGAGTGGTTAGATGCTATTGATAGTTGCTTAGCAAAGATTGGCACCCATCACTACCCTGAATCAGAATAATTACCGTTTCACAGTAAATTTAACCAATAAATGCCCGCTTTTATGCAAAAAACAAAACCTTTTATCTACTATAAAGTACATTATAATAATATGGACATAGAAATCGCGCCGACAAAAAAAGTTTCAATCAGTCACTATATGGTTATCATTCTTGGAATTTGGTTTGTATCAAATCTGTTCTCGCAAATGTTTTACATAGGCATTTATGGAAGCCCATATGATGGAGTGGATTTGCTAAAATCATTAGGCCCAATATATTATGTGATTTTTTTAATCGAAGCACTACTCTGGGTTTGGGTATTTATATTTGCAATTACTAAAGCGATAAAACACGGAACTCGTAATACCGCTCAAATCACCAACATTGGCAGTTTAGAAAATGTTAGAAAAACGCCACTTTAATAAAATTTCAATCGATGAATTCAAGACCTTTCTTGTTAAACAGCACTTGTGTCTGACATATATGAGTCGCCTAATTATTCTGGCAGACCAATGGACATAACTGATATTTCCAATTATAACCAAGCAATCAATATGATTCCAAAAGATAGTAAAATCGTAACGATTGAAGCGGCTCGAAAAAGTCTTCAACGTGCATCTAGATTATTGATTGAACTTCAATCTATAAGTGACATAGCATCTGATTTGACAGAAGATATTGATATTGTAATGGAGACTCATGATTCAACTCATGAACATGTTTCAGAAATAGCTGATTATCTAGCCAAAATTATTCATTCATGGCATTCAACGGTAAAAAAATTACAATCTTTTGGCGCTAGAATGGCGTGTTTAGAACCAGGTCGTTTGGAGTGGTATGGGGTTGTTGATAATCAAATTGTTTTGTATTCATGGTGTTTAGGCGAGCAAGATATAGAATGGTATCACGACATAAACTCGAGTTTTCTTTCCCGTAAACCACTCATAGAAGCATAGTCTAGGAGTGTTAGGGGCGAGTGTAAAATGGTACGTATTGATAGGGTATATACTGGGACGGGAGATGATGGCACATCAGCATTTGTTGACGGATCTAGACATAGAAAATCTCATCCAAGATTTGTTGCCGTTGGAACCTGCGATGAATTAAATGCTATTGTCGGATTAATTCGCCGAGAATGCCGAACGTTACCAAATCATGCGGATGGAGGCAATAGTGCTAGTATAAACAGAATAAAGAATATTGCCGAAGTTGCCTTAAATAGAATTCAAAACGAATTATTTGATATAGGTGCGGAGTTAGCATGCGATCCCGATAAAGTGCCCGAATTTATGGAGTTGATAGGCTCCCAACAGTGTGATTACTTGGTTAATGAAATGGATGCATTACAACAACAATTAGACCCATTGAAAAATTTCATTTTGCCAGCTGGAGTGGGGCCTGAGTCAATCATCCATCAAGCAAGAACAGTTACTAGAAGATTAGAAAGATCTCTTGTGGCAATTGAAGATGAAGAAGGTAGCGAATCAATCCGTCCTGATGTCAGAGTTTACACCAACCGCTTATCAGATTGGTTTTTTGTTTTCGCTCGATGGGTTACAAAAAACTTGGGGGAAAAAGAAACCCTTTGGGAGCCGTTGGCCAACAGAAACAAGTCCTCAAATGTAGCCAATATGATAAGTAAAATAGGTTCTAATGATGATTACGAATTTTTGGAATAGTTTATATCGTCAAGAAACTTTTTTGCTTTTGTCAATATTCCCTTAGTTTCTTTGTGAGTGACTAAATCTATTGCTAAGTGCCAATTTAGCCACATATATCTCCGATGCTCTTTTGACAATTTAACTTCAATCTCTTCTGTCATTGCGATGAACCAAAAAACTTGCTTAATTCTTTGTTTACCTTTAATTTTGAAGCTATATGTTGTTTTTTCCTTGAATCCATCAATAAATTCAATCTCTTCAATATTAGTCTCTTCTTTCAATTCACGCGCAGCAGTAGTTTTATGACCACCATCTTCCAACTCAACATGTCCTTTTGGTAAGTCCCAGTGGCCTTGAGGATATTGCAGCAATAAAACAGTATCATAGTTTACAAGAACAACGCCACACGAAGTTTCCATATTATATCCAACAACTAATCAGTCATCTTTTTTGTGTTTAGTTTGTCAAAATCACCATTCATTTTTTGAAATATATAGTTCTTGACAAACACAAGTTTCCTTGAAGCATTTCCGAATTATGTTGCCGGTTAATTGAATAGCCACTTTCTTGCCGTTGGGAGTGTAGGGGGGTTTGTGTGCAAGAAGATAATGTTTTGATGTGTCTGGATATTGCTTACAAGTCAAACATTCCCAAACAGCAGCGAAAAGCAAAAGTGGCAAAATCAGCAGACTGGCAAGTTCTCAACAAAAAGTGGCGCAGTATCTTAACATTAGCATTAGATGAAACAGAAATTCCAGGCGATGATGAAAATAATGTTCGTCCCAATAGAATGATGAGGAGAAGAACCCGTGGAAGTAATTCAAAATCATCATTAGATTGGCTACCTCAAAATTCTGAAATTATTGAAAATGAGTCAGAAACCGCAGCCTTTAGATTGGGCGTTTTATTAATTAATAAGCAATTAAAGAGAGGTGAATGGAATGAAAAATTATCTATCAGTGAAGCAGAAATTAGAGAAGACTGTCTTTCCAATGGCATTCATAAAGTATGGCACATTCTAGCAGAAAAAACTCCCCTATTAGGGCAGTTCCACGCGTTCCCGATAGCAAAAAAACAATCAAAAAAGAAGGCAAAGGCTGATTTAAGTAAATCACGGATTGACATTTTTGATACAACTCAATTGAGTGAATTAATAGAGAATTTACTCCTAATTTGCGATGGAGCAGACGAACAGATAGCAATTCAAAAAGTTCAATCACAAATATCAGCAAAAAGAGCAATTGAGCCAGCAGAAATATTGTTTAATTTGAAGGGAGACAAATCTTTGATATCGGTTATTTTGGCTTTAGTTTCTAACCAAGATGCTTCTAGCCAATTAAAAGAATTAGCAAAAAAAGACAAATCTCTCGCTGCTGAATTTGAAGACCTCTATAATTTGATGAATGGTACTGTAAACGATTGGGAATCTAGTATAAATGCCGGTGAAGATGGCCTTTCAAATGCACGCAGAAGGTTTGCTTGGCTAAATTTCCCCGATGAAGTAGTAAATTTAACCCATGAAGAGATTGCAGTAGGTATTGAAATTCTAGAAGCGATACCAAATTCTCAAAAACAGGTTCAAAATTTACGTTGGATTTACCTGTCATGTTTAGCAAAATCAGGTAAAAGTCAGGAAGCTGCTGAAATTTTAATTTCTAATACCTTGGATAGTTCAATAGAGATTGAAAAATTATACGATTTAGTCTCACTATTGTCATTGCAAGAAGTGGAAGACTGGATTATGGACCAATTACATTTACTTGATGATGGCGCTCTGCAGTATATCGTAAACCATCAAACATCATCTCTAAATTTACAAAATGAATGTTTCAAAATATTGCAAGATAATGCAGGAGAAGCATGGGATGAATCGTCAATGCTTGCAGTTCAGATTTTTGCTCAGAATTTAGAACTTAGAAGATTAAGTGAAGTTTTGACCAATGATGAGTTAGCACCTATTTCATACCCTTACGAAACCTTGCTATCATATCATATTCTCGCAACAAATAGAGAACAAGATTTATGGGCGAAATTAATAGAAATACGCCAATTGGCATTAACTTCAATTCACAGCACTGAACCACCATCTTATCTATCACCAATGTCTCAAAGCCTAATTATGTTGATGGAAGGAAATAAAATAGAAAATGAACCCTTTACAACACTTGGCAGGAGAGGTTATCAAGCTCTGAAGTTGGCACGGCACGCATTGAAAGAAGGTGGCACGGGATTGGCTTCTAGAACTCATATTGAACATTTGAGTAATAGTGTTGAACAAGCCGAACTTTCAATTTTAGAACAACATTTATTTTCAGTTTTAATTGGAACCTTGAAGTTGAATCAGGCCACAAAATCATTACAACATGGCGATGTTGATGAAGAAATTTTCACCACATTGAATAGTTTAGTATCGGAATCTAATATCCCTACAAGATTGATTCATTCAATTAGACAATTAGTTTTCGAATATGACATTGGGTTAGATAAATTGGTCACATGGTATCAAGTAAATGATCCGTTGTCACCATGGCATACACTTTCTAGAGCAGCTCTTTTTGCTCAAAACAACGATGAATTGAATGCAGCTAGAGAGTATAGAAGAGTGGCAGAGGAAGGTGGATTTGATTTTGAAGGGAAAATGATTCTTTATCGAAAGTCATTAATTCATCTAGCACATGCAGAACAGTGGAGTGAATCAGTTGATCTATTAGATAATCAACCAGCATTAAGAACGGCAATTACTAAACGGTTTCAACTTTATTTACGGGTATCTTATACTGCTAGTAAACATAAGACAAATGATGCTACACAATTACTGAAAGATTTTGTTAGACGCTCAAAGGATGTAGAAGAAGAAAATCTTGAGGGAGAGGTTTTGACAAAAAGAGTAAACTATTTTGCTGAAGATGAATTAGACACGCTACGTAATTATCCATTTGAACATTCAAGAGAATTACCTGCAGAACCATTTTTGGGAAGAGTAACTGCAGCCTTAACCTCTATACAGAGGAATAAACGTAGGGGCCGACATGGATTTGATAATAGGTTCCGCACTGAAATGGCTCAAAATCCACCTACAATAATGGCAATTTATGATATTGCAAGAGATTCAGCAGATAAAAATCCGATAGAGGGGCTAATGTATCTGGAACGTGCCCAAAATTCAGGCAAATTCAATACTTCTGCAATGAAGCGATTATTTGATGCTGAGAGAAGTCTATTCGCAACCCATAGAAAGCAAATACCAAATTCGTCACGACGCTATCTAAAGAATCTTGCATTACCTCCTCTAGTAGTTGTCGATACCAATATTTTAGTCAACGCATTGGTTGAAAAAATTGCTAAAAGTTTGGAACTAGCAAGTGAAACAAGTTTGGACTTATTTGAGTATGATAACTTCCACAAAGTTTTGATCAGTAGAGCAAATTCTGGAAGAATTAACCTATGGTTGCCTACAATAGTTAAACATGAGATTACTGAGATCAGTAAGCGGCTAGCTAAATTAAGAACTAAATTTAAATCATCATTAGTAAAGCCCGAGGTTTTAGATTCAGTTATTAATGAGGAAAAGATTTCACAACTTATTGATGAAATAATTGAGGAATTTAGTCAGTGGAAGTTACTTGACGTACATACAGAGAAAGATGCTAAGGAAGAAGAAGTGATTAGACAACTTGAACACTTCCTTTATGAACATCATGAGATATATGATGAAGTGACGTTAATGAAACTGAAACTCTCCAAAAATTCCAAGAAAGCAAGAACAGAAATCCACGGTGAAAAAATATTTCCTGAATCGGCAGATCGAGAGATTATGGCCATTGCTAAAGTTTTAGCATCCCATTCATTAGATGGCTTAGGTAGTATTCTAATTGCAAGTAAGGATAGTGACTTCACGGTTGTAGCAAGAGCGTTTGAAGAGAGATTTGGCTATGGGGTAATAAAGAATAGTAAGATGCTTAATTCATGGTTAAATTGAACTATTTACGCCATGATCCATAATATCTAGCAATATCAATAGAATCATGATAATAAAATATCTTGAAATTATTAGGTTTAAGTTTACTAAAGGAATTTTCTAACCATTTTTGTTTTAATGGCCATGGGGGCGGGGTAATACTCTGTTTGCCGTTATCCAATCTTCCGATACAAAGTAATAATCCTTCTTTAGCCAGTAATTTAGGCAATTGCTCAGCAGCTTGCTCTCTAACCCCTCCATCAGGGATTGCTTGCAGAATATGTATTTCAACAACTAAATCAAAATAATTCTGCCATTGTTCAAGTGGCTTCAAAATATCTCCAACTATCCATTCAACCTTAGAGTTCGGGAATCGTTCTTTACACCAATTTATGCAATGTTTTGAGATATCAAAAGCAGTTACTTGAAATCCTAATTTTTCAAGGGCTACCGCATCATCTCCCAAACCACAACCAACTACCAGTGCTTTTCCTGAACAATTATTTTCCTTTAGCCACTCAAGCATCTTGGGATTTGCTGCCATCCTTGCCCATGGTATCATATTGGAATCTCTAGATGCAATTTTGTACAACTGGTCAAACCATTGTATTGGTTCATCATCGACTATAGACTTAGCATCCAAGATTAATTTTTGCCTTGCTAACTCTATTTCATCAATCATTTAAATCACATGTGTGAAATAATCGCATTGCCAAATTCACTGCATTTCAGCAGCTTAGCATCTGGCATTAATCTTTCAAAGTCATAGGTAACAGTTTTTGCTGAAATTGCGCCTTCCATGCCTTTTACAATCAAGTCAGCAGCTTCAGTCCAACCCATGTGTCTCAGCATCATTTCAGCGCTTAATATTACACTTCCAGGATTTACCTTGTCTTGTCCAGCATATTTTGGTGCAGTACCATGGGTTGCCTCGAAAATAGCAATTCCAGTATCATAGTTTATGTTTGCACCAGGCGCAATACCAATACCGCCAACTTGTGCAGCAAGAGCATCGGAGATATAGTCGCCATTCAAATTCATAGTTGCGAGCACAGAGTATTCTGCAGGTCTAGTTATAATTTGTTGAAGCATAGCATCAGCGATGACATCTTTGATGATAATTTCTTTACCAGACTTAGGATTTTTCATTATGCACCATGGCCCCCCATCAAGTTCAGTTGCTCCAAATTCATCTTTGGATAACTGGTAACCCCAATCTCTAAATCCACCTTCGGTGAATTTCATAATATTGCCTTTGTGAACTAAGGTTACAGAATCTTTGTCATTATCAATTGCATATTGTAGAGCAGCACGAACGATTCTAGCAGTTCCTTCTTGTGAGATTGGTTTGATGCCAATTCCAGAGGTGTTCGGAAATCTTATTTTTTCAACACCCATTTCATTTTGTAGGAAATTTATAACCTTCTTGACATCATCAGTTCCTGCTTCCCATTCAATTCCAGCATAGACATCTTCGCTATTTTCTCTAAATATTATCATATCAACATCTTGTGGTGCTTTTACTGGCGACGGGGTTCCGTCATACCATCTCACTGGCCTTACACAGGAATAGAGATCTAATTTTTGTCGAAGAGCCACGTTTAGCGAACGAATACCTCCACCAACAGGTGTAGTAAGTGGGCCTTTGATTGAAACAAGCCCATTCCTCATCGCATCAAGTGTTTTTTCAGGCAACCATTCTCCGGTCTGATTAAATGCTTTCTCTCCGGCTAAAACCTCATTCCAATGAATTTTTTTTGCAGAATTATACGCTTTTTCAACAGATGCATCCACTACTTTCATCATTACAGGGCTGATATCTACGCCAATTCCATCACCTTCGATGAAGTGAATAATCGGATTGTTAGGTACATTTAGCATTCCATTGTTCAGGGTTATAGTCTCGCCACTCATTCCACTCGTTACCTCCGACAAGCATTTCATTCAAGAAGCAACCGCACATGGGGGTGTTATGCTGGGACGAGTAGAATGGAAAGGAGAATCGCGAGTTGATTGTTTTAATGAGGCTGGAGATTGTATTGAAATAGACTGGGATAATGGTCCAACTCCGGTACAAGTAACACTACAAATGATTGGTGCTTGTTCAATGGCGGACATTCAGATTGGCTTGAAGGATAGAGAAATTAATGCGATTTGGATTGAACTAGATGCCGATAGGGCGCCAGTTGCTCCAAAAGTATTTACTTCGATTGTCATGAATTATCATATTGAGGGGAATGCTCCTAAGAAATTAGCAAAGAGGCTTGTTGAGAAAAGTCACGAAAAATATTGTACCGTTTCAAATATGTTTAAACAGGTAAAATTTTCATCCAAAGTTTTTGTCAATGGTGAACTTTGTTGAGGATAATGATTGCATTGCTTTTGCCAAAAGATCACGCAATGCATTGTACAGCGGAATCCAAATATTAGGGATAGAACTTGGTGCAGGGCTTAATTTGAGCATATTGTTTTCGCTCCTTACCTTAGCAAAAGGCCTTACTGGACCCGAACCGTCAACATCTAGAATAACAGATATTTCATAATCATCGTTAAATTTCCTTACTTTTGTTGAGTCTACCTTTAATTTTGCTTTAGCTGGGATTTTTTCGATAATTTCTTGCTCATCCATCGAATTTAATTCATCTTTTACTAATACTTCTAACAACTTGCTGATAGTTTCATCATTGATTTTTAACATTTGCAAATCTTCGTTATTTTGAACCGATGTTTGGACAGGCAAGTCGTCGTCGATTTGCTCATTTTTGCCCATTAAAATGGCTAAGTTCTCATCAGCAATTGAATTACGTGAAATTGCCGGCATAGGTCTGGAGTTGGCTACACCTAATTCAGCAAAAATGTCTATTTCATCCTCTTCAAAATCGTTAGATGTAACAAATGCATCTTCGTCGAACATTAAACAACACTGCATTTTCATTATACTTAAGTTAATGTTAATCACTTAAGTTTGTTGCATCAGTATATATTCACCTTTTAAAACCATAATAAGGGTCAAAGGGAGGGGCGTGTTCGCACAACTGTGCCACCAAGATTGCTGCGGTTATCAACAGTAATTGTATTACTAATATTGATGACAAGCATGCCACTACAGTTTGGAAAAAGTTTTCCTGATGGGGTAGGGGAAATTGGAGAACAAGGTTGTTTATGTCATGGCAGTAGTGCTAATGCGACAGCTATAGAGTTCAATGGATTACCTGATAAGTTTGAATCTAATGTCACATATAATCTTGAGCTGAAAATAACCAATTTGGACATTGAAATCGATAATGAATCTGCCAATGGTGGATTTAGAATTCTAGCTAGTTCTGGCGAAATTAGATTCAATAATTCTAGTGACGCTCAGATAATTGATGATGGATGGACTCATACAAATCAAGGTAACAAACACAGATCATGGAATTTTACTTGGCAATCCCCACAGGATAATCGCTCATTGGTTACTATGACTATCTTTGCCAATGCAGTAAATGGTAATGGTCAATCTACCGGAGATAATTGGAATTCTATGATAATACAAATTCCAGGTGTAGAAAATTATGATTCAATAAATGACAAGAATCTTATCAAACATGAGTTGGCGGATTCATCAAAGATCATTTTATCCTTAGGTTTAGTCACTTTATTATATCTTACAGTAAAGATATTCAAAGATTAATTGACAAATTCTATACTTTTATTTCGAAGTGCTCTTAACTGGCGATTTTCACTAGATCCATGGATTTGTTCACTCTTTACTCCAGTGAGAACAAGCATCACTCTAATTTCGTCACCCAGTGTATCATCAACCGCAGCTCCCCAAATTATTTTCGCGTGAGGGGAGATTCTTTCTTGAATAATTTGAGCACATTTCTCTGCTTCACCTAATGTCAAATTAGGCCCGCCAACAACGTTAATCAACGCACCTCTTGCATCTGTTGTATCAAGTTCTAGTAATGGGGAATGAAGTGCTTCTAAGGTAGCATCTTCAGCTCTATTTGTGGCAGACGAGGCGCCTAGTCCGATCATTGCAACACCACTTCCTGATTTTATCACCGCTTTCAAGTCTTCAAAGTCAAGGTTTACCATGCCATCAGTTGTTAATAATTCTGTTACTCCAGTAATAGATCGAACTAACAACTCATCCCCAACTCTAAACGCACTTGCAATTGGTAAATCTTTAACCCCTTCAATTTCAAGAAGCCTTTCATTAGGAATAACTAGTATTGTATCACAGTGCTCCCTTAGTCTTTCAAGCCCCCATTCAGCATTTTGCTTACGCAGTGAGCCTTCTGATTTGAATGGATAAGTTACTACAGCAATAGTCATTGCACCTTGTTGTTTTGCTAGCCTTGCAATATGGCCAGCGGCTCCAGTTCCAGAACCACCCCCCATTCCTGCAGTTATAATTGCTAATTGTGTATCATTAGTGATTCTTCTAAGTACCATTTCAGATTCGAGCGCCGCGGCTTCTCCTTTGGTCGGATCTCCACCTGCACCTCTGCCTCGAGCGGTTCTGCCAATGAGTACTTTTTCTTCTAGAGGAGACATCAATAAAGCCTGAGCATCGGTATTAATGGCATAACCAGTCACATAACTATTGTCAAATAATCCTTCTTCAGCCAATCTACTAACAGCATTGCAACCAGCTCCTCCGGCACCATATACACGTATTCTTGGTTGTAGAGACTCAAGTAGTGCTTTCAACTCGTCATCATTTCCTTGACCCGGGGGAATATCACTTGGTAAAACCTTAACTTGCTCTTCTTCACTTAACTCGAGAACACGTTCAATTAGATGGCGCATGAACGTTAGATTCTCCAACCATCTTTGAAGATGCCGACGGATTAACTACTAAAAATGGCTATTTATCGACAGTTAATAATTTACCAAATCAATCTTTCAAACCTTCTTGAGTTACTTGATAGACGCATTCACCATCTGGAAGGTTTGGTGAATCTACTAATCTAGCGATTCTTCTGCCGCCTTTTGCTTTTCGAAGATACAGTCTGAAGGTACTTGCGTGGGCTAAAACGTGACCTCCAATTGGTTTAGTAGGGTCTCCCCACATTGCATCAGGCTTGGAATGAACTTGATTTGTAACCAATACCAAAGCATTGTTAATATCTGCCAACTGTTTCAATTCCTTGAGATGCTTGTTCAATTTTTGTTGTCTGTTAGCCAACATTCCACGGCCAATAAATTCAGCACGGAAATGGCTGGTCAAAGAGTCTACGATAATCATCTTTACATTTAGGCCTTTACTCATTCTTTTTATTTCATCGACTAATAGCATTTGGTGAGCTGAATTATATGCTCTTGCAACATGAATCCTAGAAAGTACCTGCTCAGGATCAAGATCTAATCCTCTAGCCATTTGCGTAATTCTCTCGGGTCTAAAAGTATCTTCAGTATCAATGTAAAATACATCTCCATCAAATCCGCCTTCTTCAACAGGAAGCGTACAATTGACAGCAAGTTGGTGGCCAATTTGAGTCTTGCCGCTACCAAATGCGCCATATACTTCAACAAGAGCCTGTGTTTCAAAACCACCGCCTAATAAGTCATCAATAGACTGTACCTTTGAAGATAATTTTTGAACTTCTCGACGACGTTCTAGTAATTCTCCGCCAGAAACAAAACCACCAATATTGGCCATTTTCTTAGCCGCTGCAATTATTTTTCCTGCAACTGATTCACCGATTTCTGCTTGATCAGCAAGGTCTGCAGGCGACATTACTGCCAGCGACAACAAGTCATCAAATCCGGCTTCTCGTAATTTTTCTGCTGTTGCTGGTCCAACACCTGGTAGGTCATCGATTTTGACTTCCGGTGCATCATCATCAGCCGCCATCATTAACACTGCGTCCTCTAGAGGTTCTTCGTTCTTTTCAATTTCAATCTTTACTTTTTTCTTTGTTTTGGCTGCCATTCTTTTCACTTCCAAGTCTGTCCAACCTGGTTGAGTATATGAATAAACTAAACACAGATAATCGACAAATTAGTATTTTGAATATTGATTTCGCTGTAAATTCGGGATGCTGCTAGCGGTATATCACTTTAACTTTCACATTAAGCAAAATTGAAAGTGAATTAAAACGTGAGTTTACTGCCCATCTTCTGTTGGTAATGGGTTGGGATTGCTCTCCTCATCATCGTAGGTTATAGCAACATCATGATTGATATTCACCTGCTCGTCAGAATTGCTCAACTCCACCTCTAAGGTCCATACTTGCTTGCCAATATTGAATTCATCGTGCATCCATTTTGCATCTTGTCCGTCAGCAACTTGTTCCTGTCCAGAATCTCTTACAACTCCTTCACCGGTTAGTATCCAGTTAACAGTAACAGGGCTGCCACCTAGTCCGATGACGTTTGCAGGGTTTTCAACGGTGGAGTCAATCGCAATTTGAGTTGGTCCTGGACATTCACAATCAGGGGTCGTGTCGATATTCATGGTATCTGGATCGGTAGTGCTAGATTGGCCCCACAGGATTTGCTTATCGATTCTAATAGTGATAGTTGTATTTTCTTCGTTTCCGGCATCATCAATTGCCCCTAAGTTTGCGGTAAACATGCCATGAGTCGCATAGGTATAGGTAATTTCACCGGTTTCATTTGCATCAACAGTAATTCGACTAGTGCCATCACCTGCTTCAAAATAAAATGACTCTATTTCTCCGGCTGTTGATTTTGTATAAGCATAGTCAAAAGCCAAATCAACTCCATTAAAAGAAACTTGTTGACCATTTTGGATAGTTTCTTGAATCATTCCAGCAGTTTGATCATAATATACTACCAACTCAATTTCAGATTCTTTAGAAGATTCTTCATCACCCATACAACCAGCTAACATTGCTGAACATAGCAATAGCGCCAAAAAAACCGCCCGGGTCGAGAAGCCTCGCATGTGATTAGATGAGCGGCATAAGTAGATAAGACAATGCCAATAAAAGGGGTATTTTCTATAATTTCTTCATAATTTACGTAAGTTCATCATCGGTGGTTTGAAAATGGGGAAAGCAGGCGCTTTGCATAACGAGGTGGGGTAGTCTGGATATCCCGTCGGGCTCATAACCCGGAGATCGATGGTTCAAATCCATCCCTCGTTACCATCAACTATACTCGTAATAGTCATTCTTAG
>MDSV01182919.1_pt1 | contig 21379 bp, 19 predicted proteins | sample 810851 | NCBI WGS metagenome assembly MDSV01 (sample SAMN05326640, study PRJNA326480) | marine metagenome | isolation source: seawater | place: Atlantic Ocean: North East | collected 2012 | reverse complement strand
CTAAACATACTATTCATATTTGTCACCTTGCTTACATTCCAACTGCGTATATCTTGATTGAAAGAATTAGCTCCATAAAACATCATCTTCATTGATGTAACATTTGAAGTGTCCCAGCTTCCTATATCTTGATTAAATCCTGCTCCTCCATAATCTCTACTGTAGCCAACAATTAAACGTTCCTCTAGATCCTCATAATCTTCATCTTCATTAAACATACTTTCCATATCAGTTACATTAGAAGTACAAACGCAAGTAACATCTTCACTTTTACTAATTTTCAGTCTAAGCTCATAATTATCTACCACTTCATAAATTTTTCCATTTACTTCCTGTCTATATCCAATATCAGCATCTGGACATTTTATGGTAATTTGATTTTTATCAAGATAAATAGGGAGCATATTCTTTGATAAATCAAAACCCTTTAAAAAACCATTAAAAACATATCCTTTTACATTTTTTATTGAGCTTATCTCAACCCATTCCCCTTCAATAACTTTTGTGATTCCTGTTTTTTTATCGGTGTCATTTATTGTCAATTTAATACCTGTTTTAGATTCTATTGTAACTTTTTGACCGTAAAGAAGTGTCGCTACTTTCTTTGCTTTAGCGTTAGGGGCCTCACGAACATTTAATCCTCCTTTTGCGGAAACAAAATAATCCATTTGCCCAAAAGAAATAAGCGGAACAAACAGTAAAAGAGGGATTAGCTTTTTCATACCACTAATATAAAAATAAATCAGAACGCTACCCATTGATGCTCTGTTTACTGACAAGAGGGGGTGGGTTTTGTAGAATGGTTTTTCTGTGGAGTTTAGGGCTCTTAATATTATATATAACCCAACCTCTTCTTACATAAGACTCACTAATAAAATACTATAAAAAAATTAAACTTTTAACTCCGCCAGAGGAAGAACACATTAATCAATTGAAAACAATTGTAAGCGAACATAAAGCTCCTGAAATTGACGGACTTGTTAAATTAGTTAAACAACAAATTGAAAACCTTCCTCCAAAATGAAAATCGGTTTTCACTATGGGTAATGGTGCTGTTATATTCCCATTTACCTTTTGATTGAAATCAATTTTTTTAGATATTTATAAGAATGAATGTATTGTAATTATTAGTTCAGTAATTAAGATGTGATTTTATAATCATACACCTATTGTTAGGATTTTTGTTTTTTAAAACGGTGTATGTAAAACAAGTCAAATGATGAACAGAGTTTTTTTATTTTTCGTAGTTCTATTATTGCTATCCTGCAATAATGGTGGGATTGAGGATTACAAAAAGGATTCAGAGACCTGTCATTCTAGCCCTGAAGCCAAAGGAATAATGCATGATGGAGAGAATAGGGAATACCTTTTGTATTTACCGGATAGCTATAATGTATCTTCTCCCATACCTTTGTTGTTTAATTTTCATGGTTTTGGTGATAGTGCGAGTAATCATATGATCAATGCTGACATGCGTGCACTGGCTGAATCTGACACTTTTATTTTAGTCTATCCTCAAGGTAGTTGCTCGGAGGGTTCCCCCCATTGGAATCCATGTCCAATAGATGTGGATAATAAAAGCACTGCTGATGATTTAGGATTTGTTGAAGCCATGATAGATGAGATTTCATCCAAGCACAATGTAGATATGGAGAGAATTTATGCTGCTGGTTATTCAAACGGTGGCATGATGGCATATGGGCTTGCCAATTATAAAAGTGATTTAATTGCTGCAATAGCCTCTGTTTCTGGAGCAATGTTAGATTGTACAGGTTTTACAAGTCATCCGATGCCGGTAGTACATCTTCACGGAACTTCCGATTATGTTATCCCTTATGAGGGAGGGGACAACTACAGTGCTGCCCAAAATACTTTAGACTATTGGATTGATTTTAATAATACATCCACAAACCCAACTGTAAGCTTTGACAATAGTGGAGGAATGCCAATTGAATACTATGTCTATGGTCAAGGAGAAAATGCTGTCTCTGTTGAGCATTACAAATATATTGGAGGTGATCATGTTTGGTTTAACAACACCTATCAAGGTCAAAATACAGCGACACTGATTTGGAATTTTTTATCTAAATATGATATCAAAGGATTGAGATAATAATATATACCTAGATAAAAGTCCTCAAGCCAGTATGTTTTATATACAAGAGGAGAGTTCACTTTTTACACAATGGCCCATAAGACCATTTCCTTGCGATTAACACTATGACAAGGGATTAAGGCTGTTTTAAGTGTTGCGGTTTTAGGGGGTGGTTGTTTGGGGGAAGCCTTTCATTATATAGGACCTAAGTCTTCAGTCATTCAGAAGTATATACTTGACGAATTTTAACTTCTACTTTAAATCCTTTTTTCTTTAGTTTTTGTAGAAAAACGTAATGAAGCTAAAAGTCCTAGGATTGCTGCTACAGATAGAAAAGAAAACACATACTGATAACCTTCAATACCAGGATGCTTATCTAAAAAATAACCCATAAGAGGTCCAGCAAAAATATCAGGAGTATATCCAATTAATGAAATTACTCCAACAGCAGTTCCAGTTAAAGTAATTGGAACATTACCTTCTTTGAGAATTGCAAAATATAGTGCTCTCATCGCATATGTTCCTATAGCTAGGATAATTAAAGAAATTAAAAACAAGATATACTGGTTAGCTACCAAGAATCCAGAAGCAAAAAAAAAGGAACCAAAAAGCATTACAAGAAAACCATTTATTATCCAAGAAATCCCATTTGATTGATCAGCTAAAAAACCAACAGTGAAACAGGTAATTGGCCTCAGATAGAGTTGAAGAGAAGCAATGTTTGCAGCTTTAACTTCGTCATAACCCATTACATCTGACGCATAGAGAGAATAAATATCAGTCACTTTATATCCAAAATAGGCACAAAGAATGATTGTCATCAAAAGCCAAACCGATTCCAGCTTAAGAATGGATATTATATTTTTAAATGATTTTTTATCCTTTGATTGATACACATCTTCTTCTATTTTTATCTTCATAAATAAAAAAACAACTATTCCAGTAATAGCAACTATTATAGAAGAGAATAATATGACATTTCGAAATGCATCTTGACGTTCATTAATGCTAGCTGTTAAAATATCATCAGTTAAAAAAATAGAAAAAATAGCTACTCCAATAGTCCCCATAAGTGCAGCAGTAAGCCCTCTTCCTCCATCTAAAAAACCAAAAGCTTGTCCCTGATTTTGAGTGCCTCCCCAAATACGAGTTGCTTTAATCATGGCTCCCCAAAACAAAAAGACTGAGGTAAAGCCCCAGTATCCATATAAAATTTGTAAAATCCGATAACTAGGAAATGTAGCTAGAATGAAACCCCCTAATGCAGTTAAAATAAGGGAATAAGAAATTAATTTTCTTGGTAAAAATATATCAGCTAGTGTACCACCAAAAATATATGAAAATAAAGCAACTGTTCCATAGACTGAGAATAAACTGCCTAGTTCAAAATTGTTCAAATTAAATACTGCCAAAAATGTAGGTCTAAATACTCGAGATAAAAAATAGGGCAGAATAAAGATTAATTCTCCCGATAGAATCAATAGTATGATATTTATATTTGAACCTTTGGTAGAAGAGTATTTGATTTTATTTTTTTTAACTAATTTAAATTGCTACTTCTGAACTACAACCATAAATCAACTAAAAAAGACTTAAAAGCAAGAGTTAGCTTTTTCATAGTATTGATTTGCAACTCAATATACCAATTTTACAAAACACATATTCCTTGTTCTTTTTCGTATGATTAAATGTTTTTTAAAAAAACAATAAAAAAACAATAAATTGCAATAATGAAAAGTATTATAAACCATATAGTTTAATAAATAAAAAACATCTCTTTATTAAAATGAAAATAAAATCAATTGTTAAGTTTTTAGTTTTTTTGATTTTCCAATTTGGACTTAATGCACAGTCAATGGCATTTAATGAAATAGTAATTAATTCAATTAAAGCAACTGAGATAGCTAGAGCAAAAGTTTTTTTACAATATAAAATTATTACTGTCAGTGATTCTCATTGTGATCGAAGTGCTGGTGGAAAAAATGATTTTTACTCTGAGGGTGATTATTGGTGGCCAAATCCTGATAATCCTAAAGGGCCATATATACAAAGAGATGGAAAAACTAATCCTAATAATTTTAATAATCACCGTTTATCAATGATTAGGATGAGTGAAACAGTAGCAACTCTTACCTCTGCCTGGCTATTGACTAAAGACCACGTATATGCTGATAAAGCCCTTGAACATTTAAATGCATGGTTTGTTGACGAATCGACATTAATGAAACCCAATATGCTATATGCTCAGGCTATTTTTGGAAAAGTAACTGGAAGAGGAATTGGTTTAATTGATGCTTATCATTTAGTTGAGGTTGCACAATCAGTTAAAGTACTTGAGGATAAAGGTGGAATTTCTCAGGAGCATGCTGATCGAATTAAACAATGGTTTAGTAAGTTTTTAAACTGGATGACTACTCACGAGTATGGAATAGCCGAAATGAATCATCCAAATAATCACAGTACATGTTGGGCCGCAACAGCTGCCTCAATGGCAAAATTGACTAATAACCTCAAAGTAATTGAGTTATGTACTGAGCGATTTAAAAAAACATTACTTCCAAATCAAATGGCAGAAAATGGAAGCTTTCCTCTTGAGTTAAAAAGAACTAAACCATATGGTTATTCCCTTTTTAATATTGATGCATTTTTTAATCTTGCTATGATTCTTTCAACGAAAGACGAAAATCTTTTTGAATTTGAGACTATAGATGGAATATCTTTAAAAAAAGGTATTGAGTTTATTTACCCATTCATAAAAAATAAATCTAAGTGGCCTTTTCAAAAAGATATATATATATGGAAAGAATGGCCTGTCAATCATCCATCTATTCTATTTTCTGCGTTGACTTACAAAAAAAAGGAATATTTAGAAACCTATTTGGAAATGCCTATGTATCCTATTCATCCCGAGGTTGTTAGGAATCTTCCTGTAAGGCATCCAATCATATGGATTATGTGAGAATGTAATTTAAAGAGAAACCTAGACAAGGTTACTCTAAATTCAAAAATAGATCAATCGGTTGCAGTGTTTTATATAAATCAGGAACTTATTTTTCAGCTAAAAAAAAGGCAGACCTTTTGTTTTTCAATTTGAATGAATTTTGAGCAATTTTTATAAAAGAATTTATTTTTTTATATAATAAAGCTATGCAATAGTGTTAAATTACTATACACTATCTTTGTTTAAATTTAGTATATGGCTTTTTTAGCAGTTGCAGTTGGCATTTTTTTATTGATTAAAGGAGGAGATTGGTTAATGAAAGCTGCTGTATCCCTTTCACTTCGTTTCTCCATTCCTAAAATTGTTATAGGTATGACTGTGGTGTCCTTTGCCACCTCTGCTCCTGAGTTGATCGTAAGTATTCAGTCTGCCCTTAGTGGCCATCCTGATTTGGCTCTGGGCAATGTTGTAGGTTCAAACATTGCAAACTTAGGGTTTGTGTTGGCCATCACTATCATGATTTCTCCCATTGAGGTTACACCGAGTTTTTTCAAAACGGATTGGCCTATGATGATTTTTTCATCATTACTCTTTTACTTTTTTTTAGTGATTGATTTTAAGCTCGTTGCCTATGAAGGAGCTATACTATTTTTTTTGCTCTTGTGCTTTATGTTTTATTTAATAAAGTATCAAAAAGAATCTGTTTTGGAAGAAGCCCCTGAAGATGAACAAGCCCTAGAGATATCGAAGACAATGACCTGCCTCCTTTTGGGTGGTTTTTCTCTTTGGTTAGGATCTGAAACTATGATCAAGGGCGCAGTTAGTTTGGCTCAAAACCTAGGGGTGAGTGAAAGAATCATTAGTGTGTCCATAGTTTCTATTGGAACCAGTATTCCAGAGCTTTCGGCTTCTATCATTGCGATTATAAATAAAGAAAAGGCTATATCCTTAGGAAACCTCATTGGCTCCAATATTTTTAATATCCTCGCGGTCATGGGTATTACAGCAATGATTCATCCCGTGGTGGTTGAAGATACCGGATTGTTAAGCAATGATATTTGGTGGATGTTTGGTATTTCTTTATTGATACTTCCGCTTGTGTTTTTTCCTAAAGGAGTTAGGTTGGGTTGGATAGATGGCTTGGTATTAATAACCATTTATGTGTTTTTTATTTTACCCTTGTTTATGTAAAATAAAAATCCCACTCTTATAGCGGGATTTTTACTTATCAAATATTCAATTATTTAAATAAATATAGTGGAATTAAACATTCGCTGACTTGACAGTTTTGATTATTCTACTAGCAATTTTGTAAGGATCTCCATTAGAAGAAGGTCTTCTGTCTTCCAGCCATCCTTTCCATCCGTTTTCAACAGTCATGATGGGAATTCTAATAGAAGCTCCACGATCAGACACACCAAAACTAAATTCATCAATGGATTGTGTTTCGTGATCTCCGGTAAGACGTTCCTCATTGAATGCTCCGTAAACGTCAATATGTTCTTTAATAACAGGTCGGAAGGCCTCACAGATTTTTTCATAAATTTCTTTTGATCCGCAAGTTCTCAATGTTTCATTAGAGAAGTTGGCATGCATTCCAGAACCATTCCAGTCAGTAGCTCCAAGGGGTTTAGGATGCCAGTTAATAGCCAATCCATATTTTTCACCAAGACGCTCCAATAAGTATCTTGAAATCCAAATTTGATCTCCTGCTTCTTTTGCTCCTTTAGAGAAACACTGGTACTCCCACTGTCCTGATGCAACTTCGGCATTTATGCCCTCTACATTAATACCCGCCTCAAGACATTGTTCTAAATGTTCTTCAATCATTTCTCTTCCAAAAGCGTTTTTAGCCCCTGCTGAACAGTAAAATTGCCCCTGTGGAGTCTGATCTTTAGGAAAACCTAAGGGGAGGTTTGTTTCAGGATCCCATAAGAAATATTCTTGTTCAAATCCAAACCAAAAATCGTTGTCATCATCATCAATAGTGGCTCTAGCGTTAGAGATATGAGGGGTTCCATCTGCATTCATAACCTCAGTCATTACAAGGTATCCATTTTTCCGATCTGGATCTGGATAAATGGCAACTGGTTTTAAGAGACAATCAGAGGAATTTCCTTCGGCTTGTCGTGTTGAAGAACCATCGAATGACCAAAGAGGACAATCTTCTAGCTTTCCACCAAAGTCATCTACAATTTTTGTTTTGCTACGTAAACTGGCTGTCGGCAAGTAGCCGTCTAACCAGATGTATTCCAATTTAGACTTGTTCATATAATAGATTTTATGTTTCAATATGGTAAAAATAAAATTTCTTGTCAATACCACCCCTTTTTGGGGTACTAATTATAAAAACCTATAATCATTTTTACGAAGACACTAATTTTTTAGGGGTAAATTTTCAATTTCATAAATTTTAGGGACACTTATCTGATTTTTTTCATTTATAAATTATCTTTGCTTTAGTTTCCAAAATTTTTCGCAGATGAATTATTTAAGAAAAAAAAGTCTAGAAAATCTTTTTGACAAACAGCCTAAATCATTTCAAAACAAACAAAAATATTCTTCTCTTTTTGCCAGTAATGTTTTTACTGATGCTGTTCTTGAACAATACGTCAACAAAGAAACATTTAGTCAGGTAGCCCATGCTGTGAATAAAGGGTCAAAAATTAACCGATCTATTGCAGATCAAATTTCAGCGTCCTTAAAAGCTTGGGCATTGTCCAAAGGAGCTACTCATTACACCCATTGGTTTCAGCCTTTGACCGGTGGTACGGCTGAAAAACATGATGCTTTTTTTGATCTACAAGCCTCCGGTAAGCCAATTGAAAATTTTGACGGCAGTCAATTAGTACAGCAAGAACCAGATGCTTCCAGTTTCCCCAGTGGGGGTATCAGAAACACTTTTGAAGCTAGGGGTTATACTGCCTGGGATCCCACTTCTCCTGCGTTTATACTCGGTAAGACGCTGTGCATTCCTACTATTTTTGTTTCTTATACAGGAGAGGCATTGGATTATAAAACCCCTTTACTGAAATCCATCCAATCTCTTGACAATACTGCCACGGAAATTTGCAAATATTTTGATAAAAATGTAACTAAAGTTAACACTACCCTTGGATGGGAACAGGAGTATTTTTTAGTGGATAAGGGGTTGGCTGCCTCTCGACCCGATTTGATCATCACAGGTAGAACACTTTTTGGGCATCAACCCTCCAAAGGGCAACAATTGGATGATCACTATTTTGGTTCTATTCCCCCTAGAGTAATTGCTTATATGCAAGAATTGGAGCACTCAGCCATTCAATTGGGCATTCCTCTTAAAACCCGCCACAACGAAGTTGCACCCGGTCAATTTGAATTGGCGCCCATTTTCGAAGAGGCCAATTTGTCGGTCGATCATAATTCTTTAGTGATGGATTTGATGTCTAAAATTGCATTAAAACATGATTTTATAGTATTGTTTCACGAAAAGCCTTTTGAAGGGATTAACGGATCAGGTAAACACAACAACTGGTCCCTCACTACCAATACCGGGGTTAACCTTTTGAGTCCTGGTAAAACCCCAATGAGTAATCTTCAGTTCCTGACCTTTTTTATCAATACCATTGCCGCAGTTTTATCACATGAAGCCTTAATGAGGGCTTCGATTGCTAGTGCAAGTAATGATCTTAGATTGGGTTCTAATGAAGCTCCTCCTGCCATACTCTCAGTCTTTATAGGTAAACAACTGACTGCAGTTTTAGATGACTTAGAAAATGTTTCTAAAGGAAAACTCTCTCCTGAGGAAAAAACAGACCTAAAACTTAATGTCATTGGTAAAATCCCAGAAATTTTATTGGACAACACGGATCAAAACCGAACTTCTCCTTTTGCGTTTACAGGAAATAAATTTGAATTTAGAGCAGTGGGTTCCAAGTCAAATTGTGCTAAATCCATCACCGTTCTTAATGCGGCATTAGCTCAGCAGTTAGAAAAGTTTGGCAAAGAGGTCGAAACTTTGATAGAAGAAAAGGACATGAAAAAAGACGATGCTATTTTCAATGCCCTAAGGGATAATCTTAAAGGTATAAAAAATATCCTTTTTGAAGGAGACGGATACAGCGATTCATGGAAAAAAGAGGCGAAAAAGAGGGGACTGAGTCAAAACCAAAACACGCCCCAGGCCTTGACGGCCTATATCGCCAAAAAAAGTATTACACTTTTTGAACAAACAAACGTGCTTTCTGAGCGAGAGCTAAAAGCAAGATATATTGTCGACCTTAAGGAATATATTATGCGGATTCAAATAGAGTCCAGAACATTTGGAGATATTGCCCGTAATCATATAATACCTACTGGCATTAAGTACCAAAATATGCTGATTGAAAATGTAAAAGGTTTAAAAGAAATTTATGGTAAGGATTATAAAAAGTTTGCTGAAGTGCAATTAAAAATCATTGAACGTATTTCAGGACATATTGATAAAATCAATAATGGCATTAAACAAATGGTCGAAACCCGAAAGTCATTGAATAAAAATGAAGATGAATATAAAAAAGCTTATGCCTACTGTGTAAAAGTTTTGCCTTTTTTGAATGAAATAAGATATCACTGTGACAAATTAGAGTTGATAGTAGATGATGAATTATGGCCTTTGGCTAAATACCGTGAACTCTTGTTTTGTCATTAAAAATAAATGAAGCCTTATGGGTTGGGTGAATTGTATTAATTTTAATTTCTAATCAAATCAATGAAAGATAAAAGGTATAACCTCAGGGGTGTTTCTTCACAAAAAGAAGATGTTCACAATGCCATAAAAAAAATTGACAAAGGGCTTTTTCCAAAGGCATTTTGTAAGGTTGTGCCTGACTTTTTGACGGGTAGTGAGGAGCATTGTTTGGTAATGCATGCTGATGGAGCTGGGACTAAAAGTTCTCTTGCTTTTGCCTATTGGAAAGAAACTGGAGATCTATCAGTTTGGAAAGGCATAGCCCAAGATGCCTTGATTATGAATGTCGACGATCTGCTTTGCGTTGGAGTGACCAATGATATTTTGCTTTCTTCTACCATTGGTAGAAACAAGAATAAAATCCCTGCCGAAGTACTTGCTGCCATCATTAATGGAACTGAGGAACTTTTGTCCAATTTGGCTCAATGGGGTGTAAAAATTCACAGTACTGGGGGAGAAACCGCCGATGTAGGAGATTTGATAAAGACTGTTATTGTCGATTCTACCGTTACCGCCAGAATTAAAAGAAGTGAAGTCATTGACAATGCAAATATTCAATCAGGTGACGTGATTGTTGGCTTGGCATCTTTTGGGCAGGCCAGCTATGAAGATCAATACAATGGAGGGATGGGGAGTAATGGTTTGACCTCAGCAAAACATGATGTGTTTGGCACTGCTCTTAAAGAAAAATATCCGGAAACCTTTGACAATGAATTACCCAGTGATTTGATTTACTGCGGTTCTAAAGAGTTAACAGATCCAACCGACACTCCCTTGGATGTTGGAAAATTGGTTTTATCACCTACCAGAACCTACGCTCCGGTGATAAAAAAGGTATTGCATACCCTAAATAGAAAAAAAATTCATGGTATGGTCCATTGCAGTGGAGGTGGGCAAACCAAGATTTTACATTTTATCGAAAAGCTTCACGTAGTTAAAGATAATCTTTTTGATTGTCCTCCATTGTTTGAACTGATCCAAAAAGAATCGGGAACCAACTGGAAAGAAATGTACGAGGTTTTCAATATGGGGCATCGTATGGAGATTTATTTACCCGAATCTCAAGCTCAGAAAGTAATAGATATTGCACTGTCTTTCAATATCGAAGCCCGAATTGTTGGAAGGGTTGAAGCTTACCCTGAAAAAAAATTGACGATCCAATGCCTTCAAGGGGTTTTTCAGTATTAAACATTTATCTTAGTATTCCTTTTGGAGCCATTAAAATGAAAAAAATCATTTTTCTTATTCTATTTATTTTCCAAGGTGTTGCTTCTCAAGAACGAGACTTATTGTTGGACGGTTTGTTTGAGGAGGAGATGATAATGGAGGAACAATTGCTACCGAAAAAAATGATTTTTACCCAATCTCTTTTATGGGGGAAAAATGGTCTTTTTCGAAGGACTGGTATTTCAAAAATTTCTATAGATCAAAGGGAAAAGGAGCTCAAAGTCAGGAATTTAATGCTTAATTCCCATCAAATTATTGGCTATTTGACATTAGCCGGCATGGTGGCTCAAGGAATTATGGGAGGAAGACTCTATAATGGGGATTATCAACTTTATGACGCTCATAAGACTTTGGGAAAGTGGGTTACGGCCTCCTATTTCACCGGAGCTGGACTTTCACTTTTCGCCCCGCCACCCTTTGTCAGAAAAAAAGTAAAAGGCTTAAATTCCATTAAAGCTCACAAATTGCTTGCTTATATCCATTTCACGGGTATGATTGCAACCAATGCATGGTCAAAAGAGGATAGAGATTGGCACAAGTATGCAGCTTACACTACTTTTGCTAGCTATACCGCTGCTGTATTGGTATTTAAATTTTAACACATATGAAAAATTTATTTTGGAGTGCTGTTTTTTTGTTTTTTTTGACCTCTCAAGCACAGGAAAAGTGGGTGTTGGATGCTAAAAATTCATTCATTACCTACGATGCCACCCACTTTTTGCATGAATGGACTGGCACTAATAAAAATTTAAAGGGCTTAATCATTGAAGATGAAGATTCTTTTCAAAAAATTGCTATTGCCATGTATGTCCGTGACTTTGATAGTAAAAATACTAATAGAGATAGCAATGCATTTGAAATATTGGAAGTTTTTCGGTTTCCCAAAATTGAATTTTTCTCAGATCAAATTGAAACGAAAGACAATGAGTTAAAATTTATTGGTGGATTAAATTTCCACGGGATTGAATTGAGTAAGAATATCCTTGCAAAGTCCACTTTTAATAAAAAACAAATTGAGTTGGAGGGAGACTTTAATCTCAGCCTTTCTGACTTCGAAGTTCCTTTGCCCTCTTTTATGATGCGAAAAATGGAGGATGAAATAGTTATCAATTTCCAGTTGCATTTTAATAAAATTGAAAGATAGTTTTAAAACTTTAAATTTGTATTCTACTCAGTCCTCTCAAAATGATAGAAAAACTAGATATTGTGCATCAAAGATTTATCGAGGTATCTGATTTGATTATTCAGCCTTACGTCATTGCAGACCAAAAGCGATACGTTCAACTAAATAAAGAATACAAGGATTTGAACAAGATTGTTTCGAAAGCGAAAGTCTACAAATCAATTATATCAAATATTCTGGAGGCAGAGACAATGATCAAAAATGATAAGGATCCAGAAATGATCGATATGGCGAAAATGCAATTGGAGGAAGCCAAAGAACAGCTCCCCCAAGTTGAGGAGGAAATCAAATTTTTACTGATTCCCAAAGACCCTGAGGATGGAAAAAATGTTGTAGTTGAAATTAGAGCAGGTACTGGAGGGGATGAGGCAAGTATTTTTGCTGGTGATCTCTATCGCATGTATACCAAATACTGTCAAGATCAAGGGTGGAAGGTAAGTTTTGTTGATTCCAATGAAGGAACAGCTGGAGGATTTAAGGAAGTCATCTTTGAAGTTTTCGGAGAGGAGGTTTACGGAACAATGAAATACGAATCTGGGGTGCACCGCGTGCAGCGCGTACCCCAAACCGAAACCCAGGGTAGAGTTCACACCTCAGCAGCGACGGTTATGGTTTTACCTGAGGCAGAAGAGTTTGATGTTGAGGTGAATATGAACGATGTAAGGGTTGATTATTTTTGTTCTTCCGGTCCCGGAGGACAATCGGTCAATACCACTTATTCTGCAGTAAGGTTAACACACGAGCCCACTGGAATTGTTGCTCAATGTCAGGATCAAAAGTCCCAACACAAAAACAAAGAAAAGGCGCTAAAGGTTTTGCGGTCCCGACTCTACGAATTAGAACTTAATAAGAAACTAGAGCAGGACGCTGAAAAAAGAAACTCACTGGTATCTTCTGGGGATCGCTCAGCAAAGATCAGGACGTATAATTACCCCCAAGGTAGGGTAACGGATCATCGTATTGGTTTGACACTTTACGACCTCCAAAACATCATCAACGGTGATATTGATAAATTAGTGGATGAACTAAAACTTTATCAGAATGCTCAAAAACTGAAGGAGGCAGGAGAGACCTTATGACCCAGTCAGCACTTTTAGAACAAATCAAGAGCAAAAAATCTTTTTTATGCATTGGGTTGGATGTGGATCAGGATCTTATTCCATTGGATTTGAAAGTTGAGCAGGATGCTCTTTTTACATTTTGTAAGAGAATTATTGAAGCTACTGCACCTTATTGCGTTGCCTATAAACCCAATATTGCTTTTTTTGAGGCTTATGGATTGGAGGGATGGAGATCCCTTGAAAAAGTTATGAATTTTTTAAACCAACAATATCCCGAAATATTTACCATTGCTGATGCCAAGAGGGCAGATATAGGAAATACATCAAAGCATTATGCAAAAGCCTATTTTGAGCAATTCGAATTTGATTCGGTTACCATTTCACCTTATATGGGTAAAGACTCTGTTGAGCCTTTTTTAGAGTATAAAGAAAAGCACGCCATTTTGTTAGCCTTGACATCTAATGAGGGGTCCTCAGATTTTCAATTTATCAACACCGACGGGAAATTATTATATGAACAGGTTATAGAACGTTCAAAAAGTTGGCAAAATGCTGACCGATTGATGTATGTAGTCGGAGCGACCAAAGCACATGCACTGCAAAAAATAAGAACATTGATTCCTGATTCTTTTTTATTGATTCCAGGCTTAGGTGTCCAGGGAGGAAGTTTAGAAGAGGTAGCAGTAAACGGTTTGAATCATGAATGTGGGCTTTTGGTCAACTCTTCAAGAGGAATCATTTATGCTTCTTCTGAAAGTGATTTTGATAAAGTAGCTGGCAGCGTGGCGAAAGATTTACAAAAACAAATGGCTTTTTACCTTCGTCAAAAAGGGATTATATAATGTTGTATCACAGTATTTATAGGGCTAAAAAACAAAGTGCAAGCTGGATTACCTTTATTCATGGGGCAGGAGGGAGTAGTGCCGTTTGGTTTAAGCAAATTCGATTTTTTTCAAAAGATTTTAATCTTTTACTAATTGACCTTCGTGGTCATGGAGCTTCCCAGGGTTTGATTCAAAATCCTTTTAAAGCCAAGTATTCCTTTGAGGCCATAACTGAAGATATCTTCGAGGTAATGGATCATGTCAAAATAGAAAAATCTCATTTTGTAGGTATTTCTCTAGGTACTATTCTCATCCGTCAGTTAGCTGAAATGCAACCCAGTCGCGTGGAAAAGATGATTATGGGAGGTGCAATCTTAGAGTTAAACTTAAAGTCTAGGATACTCATGTATTTTGGTAATGCTACCAAGTCTTTTTTACCCTATATGTGGCTATATCGTTTTTTTGCTTTTATTATCATGCCCAATTCAAACCATAGAGAATCAAGAATAATGTTTATTCGGGAGGCAAGAAAACTCTATCAAAAAGAGTTTGTACGTTGGTTTAAGCTTACTTCAGAGATCATTCCCAAACTAAGGATATTTAGAAAAATTTCAATTGATATTCCAACACTTTACATCATGGGGGATCAAGATTATATGTTTCTTCCCTGCGTTCGAAAGGTATCAGAAAGCCATCCATTTTCAAACCTATTGGTTCTTGAAGAATGTGGTCATGTGGTTAATGTGGAAAAGCCCAAAAAATTTAATGCTGGAATGCTGTCGTTTCTAAACAAATAGGCTTAGGAAAACACCACGGTTTTGTTTCCGTAAACCATTACTTTTCGATTGACGTGTAATTTGAGAGCACGAAGCAGAACAATTCGTTCTAAGTCTCTTCCTTTTTCGATAAAATCGGCAATAGAATTCAAATGGGTAACACGTGCAATGTCTTGCTCTATGATTGGTCCCGCATCTAACTCTTCCGTGACATAATGACTGGTAGCTCCAATTATTTTCACGCCACGCTCAAAGGCTGAGTGGTAGGGTTTTGCTCCAGGAAAGGCGGGCAAAAAAGAATGGTGAATGTTAATGATTTTGTGGGTGAAGTGGTCAATGAGTTGGGAAGAAACAATCTGCATATAACGGGCTAGAACGATAAAATCAACTTGATATTCTTTGAGTAATGCCAATTGTTTTTCCTCTGCCTTGGGTTTATTGTCTTTGTTTACAGGAATGTGGAAGAAAGGAATGTCGAATCGTTGGGCGATGATTTTAAGGTCGAGATGATTGCTCAGAATAAAAGGAATCACAGCAGCCAATTCCCCAGATTGTTGCTTGGCCAAAATATCGTAAAGACAGTGGTCGTATTTGGAAACAAAAACCGCCATTTTTGGTTTTTGGTTTTTCATATAAAAATCACAATGAAGGGAAAAGCGAGAACCCAAGTCTTGCTGAAATTTATCTTTAAAACCCTGAAAGTTAAAATCATTACCATTTAAATCACATTCTACTCGCATAAAAAATGCGGCATTGGGCCTATCTACATATTGATCTATATAGGTTATATTACCTTGGCTTTGATGTATGAAGTTTGTCACCTCAGCAATGATTCCTTTCTTGTCAGTGCAGTACATCAACAAAGTGATCTGGTTCATAAATATATTTTTTCAAAAATAGGGATTCGTCTGATCAGAGCAATAGATTCTCAGGTTTAATTGGATTCAACTAAAAAAGCCTCCATTTGATGGAGGCTTTTTTATTAAATAATAGAGGTAAATTAACCTTCGTTGATTCTAAAGTCAGCATAAGCTTCCATTCCATGTTCTGAAAGGTCGAGACCATTTATTTCTTCGTCCTTATCAACTCTTAATCCAGTGGTTGATTTGACAATTAAAAGTATAATGAATGATCCGGTGACACAAAAAGCTCCGACAATTCCAACCCCTATCAATTGAACTAAGAATTGATCAAGTCCGGATAGTGCTCCGAATATTCCTACTGCTAGCGTTCCCCAAATACCACATATGAGGTGAACTGCAACAGCTCCTACAGGATCGTCTAATTTGAGTTTGTCAATTAATGCAATACCCAAAACAACTATGACACCGGCAATTAATCCAATAAGAATCGCATCCGTGGGACTCATTTGATCTGCACCTGCTGTAATTCCTACCAGACCACCTAGAACTCCATTCATAAACATGGTTAGATCGAAGTTTTTGTATAGTAAATTAGAAAAGAAAACTGCTGTAACTCCTCCTGCAGCTGCAGCTAATGAAGTGGTGACTAAAGTCAAAGAAGTCAATTCTGGATCAGCAGACAATACTGAACCTCCATTGAATCCAAACCACCCCAACCAAAGAATGAATACTCCAGCAGAAGCAATGGGAAGATTGTGTCCGGGCAAAGCTTTAGGCTTTCCTTCTTTATCGAATTTACCAATTCTTGCACCTAAAAGGTAAATTGTGATCAAAGCACCCCAACCACCAACGGAGTGAACCAATGTTGAACCGGCGAAATCGTAAAATCCCCATGTGTCGAGAAATCCACCACCCCATTTCCAAGCCCCTACTATTGGGTAAATGAGTCCAACATAGAGTACTGCAAAAAGCATAAATCCTGACAATTTGATACGTTCAGCGACAGCTCCAGAAACGATGGTAGCTGCAGTGGCAGCAAACATTCCTTGAAAAAGGAAATCGGTCCACCAGGTATAACCTCCGTCAGCGTATCCAAATCCCATTCCTCCCTCAGGTGCCGAAATGCCAAATCCCGAAAATTTAAGTATACCAATGTCCCCATCTTCAAAGCCGGGATACATGAGATTGAAACCACACAGGCAATATAATAAAAGTCCTACTGTGATAACGAAAAAGTTTTTAAATAAAATATTGATTGTGTTTTTTTGCCGGGTCAATCCAATTTCCAAAAATGAGAATCCCAAGTGCATAAAAAAGACCAGGGCTGTACAGACCATCATCCACAAATTGTTTACTGTTAAAATTGTAGTTTCCATAATTATTTTTGTTGTTAGTTTAATGAATCGTTTCCTTTTTCCCCAGTTCTAATCCTGTAGGCTTCTTCAACGGGTAAAATAAATATTTTACCATCTCCAACTTTGTCAGTTGACGCAGTTTTTAGAATGGCGTTGACTGTTTTTTCTACAAAAGATTCTGAAACTATTATGGATAAGTATCTTCTTTGTATTTCGGAAGTGCTGTATGAAATTCCACGATATACATGCCCTTCTTTTTCATTTCCTACTCCCGTTACATCCCAGTAGCTAAAGAAATTCACTTCGACATTGTGAAGGGCTTCTTTAATTTCATCAAATTTTGATTTTCTGATGATTGTTTCTATTTTTTTCATGTTTTGGATTATTAAAATATTTGTTTTAGAAAACACTTTTGAAATTTATTTTTGTTAGAGTTAGATCTGGATGTTTTCTGTGTCCATTTCTTTTACCTTATATGCTTATTATCGAAAACGCTCTCGAACCATTAATTGACTAGTAAAATCAGCCAAAAGGTTTATCATTATAGGTTATAGCTCAAAAATATTTTTTGAATTTAATATGACTCAAAAGCATTGATTTAGAATGAGTAGATAGCGGCTACTAAAAATGCAGCTAGACTATCTGTTGCTCCGTCAGCATCTGTATAAAACTTATCTGAAGCAGAGTCAATTCTAATTTCTGGTTTAAAGATGAAATTTCCAGAACTGTAACTTCCTGTTACTGTAAAGGATGTATTGTCACCTTCTCCACTAACACTTCCAATAGCACCCAGTCCATCTTCGGAAAAGGCTTCAAATCGAGCACCTAGAGCAAAGGAGTCAGAGAAAGTATACTGTGGATACAATGCTACTCCTGAGAATTCAACATTGTTATCATCACTATAGCTAGTCGCGTTGATACCAAGGAAAAAACTATCTCCCAGATTGAAACCACCAGTAAAGTCAATTTGGCTTACGCCAGCAGTACCACCACCCAAGTAATTGATGTATTGTCCAAATATTCCAAGCTGAGCTCCAAACATATAGTCATCATCCAATGGCTGAAATTCAGTCGCATCAGTGGTGTTTAAAACAGCAAGCATAATGGAAGTGTTCTCTCCAGCAGCAATATCCGCTTTAATACCACTGTGTGAGAAAGGACCCCAAGAAAACATGTAAGAGGTCGTGTAGTTGAAGTTGGCTACTGGTGAAATCACTTCATAACCTAGGAAGGTATTGAAGTTACCCATGGTGAGGGTGAAATAGTCACTTACATTGTAATATGCATATAGCTGATTAACGACATTAGAACTTCTATAAAAGTGAGGGTCTCCATCAATTCCAGTTTGGGGAGAACCAAAAACTGCATCAGCTCCCCTGGGACCAAAAACAAGGTCAGCGACGAATCCTGATTTTTCACCTTCATAGGAGACAATTAGGTTGGCCATGCCCATGGCAAATCCAGGAAGGTTTCCGAAAGCAGTACCAGGGATGTATTCACTGCTTCTGTAATACGTGTCAATGGAACCACTCAAACCAAAAGTTGGAGCTGGAGCTGCCTCTTCTTCCTGTGCGATGGCAACGAGGCCAGTAATTAAGGCCAAAGATGTTAAAAAAGTTTTTTTAATAAAATTCATAATAATAGTGTTTATGTTAGTTTTAAGTTGTGTTTTGTTTGCCCAAAGTATAGAATACTTAATCCTCGAAAACATCGATTCCTTGTTTTGATTGATACAGCCCTTCGGTTTTTCAGAATACCTAATTGATGAGCTTGGCCTCCTTTGAGAAGAGCTATTGCAGTATAACCAACAATCCTCCCTTAACGCTATGAGAAGCGTGTCCCATATAACCAAAATCTTATTAGTGGATGCTGAACCTAAAGTATCTTTGATTTTAAGTGAAGTATTCAACATGGTTAACAATTATAATTCTACTCAAAATTATATATTTAAAACTAAGACCATAAAAAAATAGGGGGATAAAGCTAAATTTTTATTACTTTGAATAATTTACCCCCAAAAAAAATAGGGGTATAATAATTAATCGTTTAAATTTTAAGAAATATTCAAAAATCAATGAAGATGCTTATCGATCAAAATTCCCAGATAAACCATAAGAATTCCAGCCGTTAAACTTAACATGCTGTAGGCTAGTAATATAGTATAATCCCCCGAACGCATAAAGGATAGATTTTCGTGAGCAAAAGAAGAAAAGGTGGTAAACCCACCGCAAAATCCTATGGTTGTAAAAAGGACCAGTGAAGATTGGTTTTCAGAACTATTTCTCAAAAAATAGCCGGTTATAATTCCTATTAATAGACAGCCAAGCAAATTGGTCCAAAAGGTATTCCAGGGAAATCCCTTGCCAGAGTAGGGTAAAACTTTACCTATAAAAAAACGTATTACTGAACCCATTCCTCCACCAATAAAAACAATCAAGATTTGCTTCATATTCTAAGTCAAGGATTTTGAGTTAAAAATTTGATTAGAAATAGAATTCCTATAGTAAGGACGAATGTAATAAAGATTTTGACGCTTCCCTTGTAATATAATTTATGATTTTTGGAATCTTTTTTGTAAGAGAAAATTATCAGTGTCCCAAAAGCAATGATAAAAAATACTGCAAACAAAAGTTGTCCTTGACTGAACATTTTTAATTTTTGCCTAAATTAGAAAAAAACATTTACCTCCTTTAATTTATATTAAAATATACAAATGATTAAAAATGAATTAAACGCAGTGGCTGAATTTCACAATGCATTTGGTATTGAATCTGCTGACTCACCCATTGTAAATATCTCTGAGCAAACGGTCCTTCTCAGGCATAACCTTATGAAGGAAGAAAACGAAGAATACCTTGAAGCGGCTAGGAACAAAGACCTTGTCGAAGTCGCTGACGCTTTAGGTGACATGCTCTATATTTTGTGTGGTACTATCTTGTCCCATGGAATTCAGCACAAAATTACGGAGGTCTTTAACGAAATTCAACGAAGCAATATGAGCAAGTTAGGAGCCGATGGTAAACCGATTTATCGTGAGGATGGAAAGGTGCTAAAAGGCCCTAACTACTTTAAACCCAATATTGAATCTATATTTGAAAAGGATTAATCCACAGCTACCCGCCATTCATAAGGATCTTGGGACAGATTGTGTTGTATCGACATTATTTTCTCCTTTAGCTTTATTGAAAGGGGATTTTCTAATTCGGGAAGCTTGTAATTAATTCCCTTGTAGCCAAAGCTTTTGATGGGATTGATGACTACGGCTGTTCCACTTCCAAACATTTCTTTGAGTGAATTATTTTCTGAGGCTTTTACGATTTCTTCAATTTTTATTTGACGAACTTCAACCTCAATTCCATAATCCCTAGCGATTTGTATAATACTTTTCCGAGTTACACCATCAAGAATACGATCATTAGTTGGTGCTGTAACCAATTTGTCTTCAATCCTAAAAAAAATATTCATCGTTCCCGCTTCTTCTAAAAACTCGTGTGATTTAGCATCGGTCCAGACAATCTGCTGATAACCCTGTTTTTCGGCTAATGCAGTAGGATAAAATTGGGCAGCATAGTTGCCTGCTGCTTTGGTAAAACCTATTCCTCCATCAGCTGCCCTACTGAATTCTTCAGCAATCAAAACATTTACCTCTCCTCCGTAATATGCTTTAACAGGGCAACAAATAATTATAAAAGTATACTCTTCGGATGGTGAGGCCTGAACACATGCTTGACTTGAAAAGACAAATGGACGAACGTAGAGTGAATTTCCTATACCTGGCTTAATCCAATCCTTGTCTAATTTCAACAATGTTTTCAATCCATCAAAAAAATAGTCTTCAGGAAATTCTGGGATATGAAGTCTTTCTGATGAACGATTGATTCTTTTAAAATTTTGATCCGGTCTAAAAAGCCAGATTTTCCCTTGATCATCTTTATAGGCCTTCATCCCTTCAAAAACTGCCTGGCCATAATGAAGAACACTCATTGAAGGCTCAAAAGATAGGGGTTGATAGGGAATAACTTCGGGTACTTGCCAATCTCCATTTTTGTATTTGCATACAAACATGTGGTCTGTAAAAACAGATCCAAAAGTCAAGTTTTCAAAATCCACATAAGCTAAGTTCGATGCAGAAGTTTTTTCTATTTTCATTTTTATTTAAAAAATATTGTTAAAATTACTTTTTTTAGTTTTAATAATTTCTATCGCATCTGGTTTTTTAATAGGTAATTATTGAATTCATTTCTAGTATTAAAATTTAAAAGATTAATAACTTTATTAAGTTGATGAGAATGTTTTTAACAAGTCCAATGTGATTTTAAAAATGAAAAAAAAAATAATTTCAACTG
>MDSV01128712.1_pt1 | contig 21389 bp, 21 predicted proteins | sample 810851 | NCBI WGS metagenome assembly MDSV01 (sample SAMN05326640, study PRJNA326480) | marine metagenome | isolation source: seawater | place: Atlantic Ocean: North East | collected 2012 | reverse complement strand
TTCCATGTCTTAAGACAAAGTACCATCGGCGCTGAAAGGCTTGACTTCCGAGTTCGGAATGGGATCGGGTATTACACTTTCGCAATAATCACCAGGCAGCTCTTTTTATAATAAAAATTTAAAAAGTAAATAATTATTTTGAAAACTTTGATTTGGACAAATTTTGTGATAATTCGTTATTAATCCAATAATAAGTATTTTCTAACCCTTTTTCTAATTTTGTATTTGGCTCCCAACCAATAATTTTTTTTATTAACTTGTTGTCACTAGATCTCCCTCTTACTCCTTTAGGTTTATCTAATAAGTATGTTTTTTTTACATTATAAGAGGCAATTTTTTCAATAATTTTTATCATTTGATTTATTGATACTTTTTTAGAAGATCCGAGATTAATAGGACGTGAGTATTTACTAAAAAAAATTTTTAAAATTCCTTCTATACAATCATCAATATACATAAAACTTCTTGTTTGTTTTCCATCTCCCCAAACATCAATTATTTTTTTATTTTTTAACTTTGCCTCGGATATTTTTCTACATATTGCTGCGGGAGCTTTTTCTCTTCCACCAGCGTAAGTTCCTAATGGTCCATATACATTATGTAATCTTACTACTCTTACTTGCAAACCAAAATCTTCCTCGTAATGTCTACACATCCGTTCACTAAAAAGTTTTTCCCATCCATAGCCATCTTCAGGATCTGCTGGATATGCATCTTCTTCTTTTAATCCAGGATTATTTGAAATCGTTTGCTTTTTAGCATTGTAAACACATGCACTTGAAGAAAAGAAATATCTTTTTACCTTATTAATTTTTGACGCTTTTAAAAGATTTGTATTTATAAGCACAGATGTCATGCATGACGCTTTATTATTTTCAATAAAACCCATTCCACCCATATCACATGATAAATTAAATACATAATCTATATTTTTTGTATATTTCAAACATGGATGAAAATTATTTAAATCTGCTGAGAAATTATTTGCTTTTTTAAAAATCTGAAACCAATTTTTTTTTGGCTTTATATCAACACATATAACTTTATAATTTTTTTTAATCAATTTTGATACAAGATGACCTCCGATAAAACCACCAGCTCCTGTTACTAAAATTTTTTTCACAATATTTTTTATTATTTATTTAAAATACTTATATTTTATTATTGCAATGATAGCTATTAATCCGTCAACAGCCTTTATTTTTTTTCCTTCTTTATAAGTTCTACCTTGATAATTAATTGGAATTTCAAATATATCAATTTCCATGTTGGAAATTTTGGTATTTATTTCTGGACAAAAGGCAAATCCATTTTCTTTCAAGGAGATGGACTTAAAAATATTAGCTTCAAACATTTTATAGCAAGTATGTGCATCTGTTAAATTTTGTTTGTTAATTACATTAGAAACAAAAGTCAATATTGAATTTCCCCAAATTCTAACCTTATGACTGAAGTTTTGTACATTATACAATTTATCTTTCTTCAAAACTCTAGATCCATAAAGTACTTGATAATTTTTTTTAACAACTTCATCAATAAACAATGGATACTGATTAGGATCGTATTCTAAATCTGCATCTTGAATAATAACATATTCTCCATTAACATATTTTTGAGCACTTCTAATTGCAGCACCTTTTCCTTGATTTGTTTCATGTAATATCAATTTATCAATTCTGTTTTTGTAATCATTAATAATTTTATTCCTAGTTCCATCAGTTGAGCAATCATCAACAACAATAATTTGTTTATTGATTGGTACTTCTAAAACTTTATTCAACAATATTTCTATAGAGTTAATTTCGTTGTATACAGGAATAATTACTGTTAACTTCATTTTCGAATTTTAGATGATTAAAATTATATTTTCCAGTTTTTTAGTTACACTATTATATACGCCTTTTGGAATTTTTTTCTATAAAGGGAATAATTTAGAAAAGTACTCTTTACAACTTATCTTTGGTTTAATTATTATTTCATTTTTTGCTTTAACTCTTAACTTTTTCTTACCACTAAACAATATTTACAATTCCATACTTATAGTACTAAGCATAGTAATTATATTTATAAAAAGAGATATTTTTTTTAAAAAAGAATTTTTATTTTTTTCTATAATTTCATCAATAATTGTTTTTTTACTTGTTACAAACAGTAACGTTTATAGACCAGATGCTGGACTTTATCATTTACCTTACATTAATCTGATTAATGAGGATAAAATTATAATTGGAAACTCTAATTTACACTTTAGGTTTGGACATACTTCTATAATTCAATACACCTCAGCAGTTTCAAATAATTTAATATTTGGTTTAAATGGAATTGTATTTCCTGGCGCTTTAATAGCAAGTGCAGTTATAATAAATTTTTTATATAATTTGATAAATTATATAAAGTTGAAAAAATTAAATTTTCATTTTTTCTTCTCATTATCAGTTTTTATTTTCATTATTTATAAAATGAACAGATATAGTGAGTATGGCAATGATGCACCTGCTCACTTTTTAATGTTTTTATTAGTATCTGAAATTATCAAGAATTTTGAAACTACAAAAAATAGTGAAATTTCGAATTATTTTATTTTAGCTTTATTTATAATTATGAATAAAATAATAATTCTTACATCAATATTATTTCCATTTATATTTTTAATTAATAGAAAAAACTTTAGAGATATAGTAAATAAAAAATTTATTTTCATAGTAATTTTTTTGTTATTTTGGTGTTTGAAGAATATTTTAGTAAGTGGGTGCTTAGTGTATCCTGTAAAATTCACGTGTATAGAAGGGCTAGTTTGGACAGATAAAGAAAAACTAGAAAAAATTGCTACAGATAATGAAGCTTGGGCAAAAGGATGGCCTGAGTTTAGGACAACAAATTCTAAAATAAAACAAAAAGAATTTATATCAAATATTTGGCTCAATACTTGGTTTAACAACCATTTTTTGAAGATTTTAGAAATTTTAGTTCCATATATTTTATTCTTGATAGTTTTTTTATTTTATTTCCGAGATAAAAGAAAAGATTACTTAATTGATTATTTTATTAAAATTTTAATAGGATTTTGTGTGATTGGTATATTAATTTGGTTTTTTAAAGTTCCTAATTTCAGGTATGGATACTCGAATATAATTATATTGCTTTCAATAATATTTGGATTTTTGGGAAGTAAGTATCTGAAAATTAGTAAATTTAACGGATTAAAATATTTGATTATAATTTTGCTAACTATTTTTACATTAAAAAATGTGAATAGAATTATTTTTGAGAAAAAAGATTATTACAATTATCCTTGGCCAAAATTTTATTCTTTTGATAATAATAATCAAATCAGAAATCATAAATATAAAATAATTAATAACAAAAGAATTTATATTCCAAATGATGGTTATTGCATGTATAGCAAAGCACCATGTGGTGAAATTAATAAAGAATTAAAGATTAAAAAAATAAAAAATTATTTAGTGATGTTTACTGAGTCTTAGATATCATATGTTTAAATTCCTTGATAAATTGATTTATTTTAAATACTTCTTGTAATTACAAATAAATACAAATTGGACTAAAATATTGCTTAGTATGTTTATCAAATCTACCTCTCTTATAATTCCAACTAAGGATAGACCTGATTTCTTAAAAAGAATGATTAAATCATTAAATGAATATATCGAATATTTTGATGAGATTTTATTGATAGATAGCTCAAGAGATAACAATCATTTGAACAGTTTAAATTATTTTTCAATACATAAAAATTTAAAAATAATAAAATCTGTTCCATCATCTTCAATTCAAAGAAATTTAGGAATTGAGATTGCTAATAAAAAAAATCATTATTTTATGTTCTGTGATGACGATATTATTTTTGAAAAGAATGCTTTGAATAATATGGATAAATTTATTAAAACTAACAATTCTTATATTGGTTATGGTTTCAACTCAATTGAGAAAAATACAAAAAAAAATTTAGAAAATTTAAAAAAAAACAAATTTTTTACAAATAATGGTTTTTATCATTCCAATCCTGGTGTTGTCTGCGATAATGGTTGGCATACAAAATTAAACAATTTAAAAAAAAATTATGAAACAATGTGGCTAAGTACTCAAGCATGTATTTATAAGAGTAATTACATAAAAGACATAAGATTTAACACTAATTTAGGCAAGTATAGTTATTTAGAGGATTTATTCTTTAGTTATGAAATCAGAAAAAAAGGAAAGCTTATTCTTTTCTCAGACTCAAAATATTATAATGAAAATTTAGTTGAAAGAACAAGTTTTGATTTTGGATATCAAGAAGTTGTTAATAGATATAAATTTGTTAAACAAAATAATTTGAATAAAATAAAATTCTATATTTCAATTATTTTAAAAACCACATTAACATTAATAAAATCTTTATCAGGTAAATTATTTTTTTTTCCTAAATTCTTTGGTAATATAATTGGAATAATCTCATGCGTGATAAAAATGAAATAGACAACAACTATTTAAATTATATCGTTTTGTTATTATTTGTTGGAATTTGGGGATCTTTAGCGTCTGATCCTTATGATTTTCTAATACTTTTTGATAATTCAAAAAATTTGGGTTTTGAGATAAATGTTATTAACATCATAAATCTTGTTCGTGCGATATTTCCAACGATAGGTTTAATAATTTCCTTAATAATAATTGTAAAATACAAAATATTTTTTAATCACAATAATTTTATCTACATATTATTAATTATTCAATTGTTACAATTTATATCAACCTTTGCTTCACAGAATAGTTTTATAAATGATTTTGAAAGTGATATTGATCATATTGGAAGATATAATTGGATTATTTCATCAATTACAACAATATTTATTTTTATGATTGCAGAAAAATTAAAATTTTTTGAATTAAAACAATTATTTTATATATCTATATTTTTTTTAATTTTAATAATTCTTTGGTTTACTTTTATAAGTATTAAGGATTTTTTTATATTAGACGTAAAAACTTCTTTATATAATTTAGATGTTTACAGAGATAGCGCTTACATTTTAGGACATCCTATGCCTAGGCTAACAGGTTTGTCTAGATCAATTTTATTTATTTATATTTTAATTTTATTAATCAACGTTAAAGAAAAGAAATTTTTGATTTATTTAAGATATTTTTTATTAATTATATTAGGCTCATTACTATTTCTTTATCAATCAAAATTCGCCTTAATTACATTGATTTTAATTAAAATATTTTATTTTTTTAGTAAAAAAAATAAAATTAAAACTGGAAAATTTATTTTATTTTTAACTATCTTTCAAATTTTATTATTTTATAGCTTATCTAGTTCAAGAAACATTGAGTCTATTTTAGTAAAAAAAAATTTAGACATTGAAAATATAAACAAAACGGAATTATTAAGTAAGGATAGGAATGTTTCTCATTTTAGATCTTTCAAGTATAGAGATAAAGAAGGAATTGACTTATTTCAGCAACTTTTCTTTTCTGGGAGAATTGGAATATGGGAAGAATCTTTAATTTTTGTTCTTCAAAGACCAATTATGGGTTATGGTTCAATGTCAGATAGAATAATTTTTAGTACAATAAGACATGATAAATCTATAGCTTACAATCCAACATCAAACGCTTTTATATATTCATTATTATCTGGTGGGATATTTTCATTGATTTTATTGATGTATTTTTGGATTAATATAAGACAAAAAATATTTTACATTTTTAAATTTGGTGAAAATAAGAATTATTATCAAAATATAGGATCATTATTGATCGGGATTATATTTTTGAGGTGCATGATAGAGAATTCAATGATGTTGTTTGGTGTTGATTTTATAATATTATTAAATTCTTTATATCTGACTAAAGAAAAATGAAGATATCTATAATAATGAGCGTTTTGAATAGTATGCCATATATAATGGCATCAGTAAAATCGTTTGAAGAACAAAAATATAAAAATAAAGAACTTATAATTGTATATTCTAAATCAAAAGATACTACGGAAGATTATATAAAATCTATAAAATCAAATAATATTAAAAAAATTAGTTTTGAAGGTAATATTTATAGTTCTTTAAATTATGGAATAAAGAAAGCAAGTGGAAAGATAATTGGCATATTGCACTCTGATGATGTTTTTTATGACGAGGATGTTTTAGAAAAAATAAGTAATACCTTTAAAAAAAAAGGATCTGACATTGTATATGGAAATATAATCTATTCTCAAAAAAATGATTTGTTAAAAATTGTAAGATCTTGGAATAATATTCAAGTTAACAAGAGCTATAAGATTCCTCCACATACAAGCACATTTGTAAAAAAAGAAATCTGTGAGAAATATAAATATGAAATAAAATATCGAATTTCAAGTGATACAGACTTTTTATTAAAGATATTTAATTTAAATTTTAAACATCATTATCTTAATAGAAACATAACAATAATGAGATATGGAGGTATTAGTACTAATATATATTTTGTTATTCTGAAAATTATAGAAGATTTGATTATTTTTAGAAAAAATAATTTAAGTTTAATTGACTATTTTCTAAAAATATTTAGTAAATTAAATCAACTTTTTAAAGACAGATCAATAAATATTTCTAAATATCACAGAAAAATTAATGAAGCATCAAGAGTAAAATTCTTACAAGTTGAGAATTTTAATAAAGTAAATGGGAAAATAATATCTGCCTTAAATTTGGCTTTTATTACTTATAACTTTCAGTATAAATTTAGGTCTCATAACTATTTATTTTGGCCAGATGGTTTATTTGCTAATATATATTTAGGGGAAAAAAAAGTAGCTGGAAGGAAATTTTTTAAAAGAATTATTCATTTTTTAAACAATTCAAAAAAATATAAAAAAATATATATTTTAGGCAATCTTCCTAATATTTCAAAATTATGGATGTCAGAAGAACTGAAAATAAAATTTGAACACATAAAACTACCTTACGGTGGAATAACTAAAATTAAAAAGAATGTTAAAAAATATAGTTTTGCAAAAAATTCAATAATAATTTTAACCCTTCCAACACCAAAACAAGAAATAATTGGTAATACTATTCTTAAAAAAAATTCTAAATTAAATATAATTTGTATTGGTGGTAGTATAAATATTTTGAGTGGATATGAGAGAGAAACTCCAGAATTTATTAATAATTTAAATTTAGAATGGCTGTGGAGATTAAGATTTGATACAAAAAGAAGACTAAAAAGACTTTTTGAAAGCATTATTTTACTATGCAAAATTAAAATCTTAAACAAAAATGATATATTTTAATGAGTAAATATGTTGGTTGGTGCTGTGATTTCCAAAAATACACAGGTGAAGGACAATTAGCTCAGAAATTTATAAAATCACTATATAAAAATAAAAAAGTAAAGATTGAGTCTCCAAGGTTTAAATTTTATATGAGTGATTATCTTTATCAATTATATGGAATTGTAGTGCTTTGGTATTATTTTTTAAGAGGTTCAAAAGTAATTTTTATAAATTATTTACCTTTATGGAACTTTTTAATTTTTCTTTTATCGCCACCCAAAACTATATTTGGACCTATAACTGGAAGTATACAAATTAATAAAGTAATTAATTTAAAATCATTAATTCGTTTTTATTTAGTTCCCATTTTTTATAAAATAAGTTTAATAATCTTAAATATAAGACAAAAAAAACTGATATTTGCAACTAATATATTGCAAAAAAAACTTAATAAAAATATAAAAAAAAAATCTGAATTCAATTTTGTTTTAAAAGATTTAAAATTATCAAAAAAAATTAGCAATATAAAGAAATATGATTTTATTATATATTACAGAAAACATGAAAATAAATTTTTTACCCATCATACAAGATTTATAAAAGAACAAATTAAATTAGGAAAAAAAGTTTTAATTGTTGGTAATAAAATGAATTTGGATGGAGTAACTAATATTGGAAAAATTAAAAGGGGCAAATTAATTCAACTAATAAGATTATCAAGAAACTCAATCTCTGGAGATGATAATTTATATTCTTTTTTTAATTTAGAATGTATACAAAATGGAGTAAAGGTAATTTATAATTATAAATTAAGTTTTCAAAAAGAACAAAAGTACAAAAAATATTTAATACCATATAACTTTAAATCTCAAAAATTTATGAAAATTTAGTTATTTTTCTTGATTATTTTGATTAGCTTTGGAATTAAAATTTTATATGCAAAATTTTTTTTATATTCGTTATATGAAGATTTAGCCAAATTTGTATATCTTGTTTTATCTTTAAATATTTTAATTATCTTATCTGCAATCAATTGAAGACTAGTATTTTTTTTAAATATCAATCCATTAGTTCTATTTTTAATAATTTGAGAAATACCCCCAATTTTTAATGAAATATTAGGTACCCCTCTTGAGTTTGCTTCAACTAATGACACTCCATAAGCCTCTGCACTTGAAAATAAAATATGGAAATGGCTTTTTAGAAGATGCCTAGATAATTTTTTTTCTCCTTGTTTATTATTCTTGTTTATAAAATTGATAGTTTCAACATTTAAGTTACTTAATTTTTTTTCACTAATTCCAATAATTTTTAATTTGGATTTTATTGCCTTTTTATTTATTAAGTTATTTAATTTTATAATTTTGCTTAAGCCCTTTCTTTTCCAGTCTACACTCAAAGTTATTAAATTTAGATTTCTCCTTGATCTCTTATTTATTGATTGATTAATTTTCTTCAATTTAAAATCTGACTTAAAATTAGTTCCATAATGAAGTAAGTAGATTTTTTTGCTTAATTTTTTATATTTATGTCGAGCTTTTAAAACCGCCCACTTAGTTGCCAAAATTACTTTCGAACAATTATTCAATGCTTTTTTCTCAATAAAATTGATTGAATTAATTGTACTTTTTGAAATTTTTTTTTTACCGTAATAATGTTTGTAGTAATCTGAATACAACATATCAGTCCACAGAATTATTGGAATTTCGGTTTTAACATAAGCTATTAAAGATGTGTCAAAAGTAAGTAAAAAATCAATATCTTTTATATAATTTAATTTTTTTTTCAATTTGATATCCAAAGTTCTTCGATACATATTTATTATAACTTTCATCAAATTTTATTTTTTTTACATATTTAAAGTATTCTCTTTTTAAAGCATAAATTTTTCTTAAATTATTATTCAATTTATCAATTTTTATAATTTTAAGATTTCTATGTTTTTTTAAATTTGAATAAACACTTTCTATGGTTCCCGACCAATAAGTTCTATCTTCTAAATTAGCTCTTGAAATGATTGCAATTTTCATATTTTAAACAATGATTTTAATTTTATTATTAATAAATTTCTTGTTTTATAATTAAAGTAATCAAATGTAAAAATTATAAAAAAATATGTGAGAACAGTAGAATATGCTGCTCCCTCAATACCAAATTTAGTGATCAAAAAATAATTTAGTATTACATTTATTATTGCTCCACTAAAAACATATATGGCATAATACTTTTGTAAGTTTTTTGAAATATACCAGTGCTCATTAACAACTCCATAAAAAACAAAAATTATAGAGAATGACAAAATTTTAGTCGTCGAAACACTATTTTGATAAATTTCACCAAATATTAAAGGAATTATAAAATCTGCACTAAAATGTACAATTAAACAAATAATAATTGATAATTTAAAAATATATGAGTTTAAGGTTAATAAATTATATATATAATTTTTACTCAATATCAAAATTGGTAATATGGAAATAATAATTATTTTAGGTATAAAATGGAAAATTTCTATATAACGAACAGAAACTGAATATATACCTAAATCATATTCCCCAACCATGTTATTAATCATTATTTGATCAATTCGCATATATAAAATTATACTAATAGATGAAACCAGCACAGGTAAACTTTTAATAATTATTTTTTTAAGATATGAGAAATTGAATTGTACAAAAAAATTTTTTACTTGAAGATAGTAGAATAGATTTATAAAAATAAAAACAACAACAACATCAATGAGTAGACCGTAATAAATATAAATAAAATCAAGACTGTTTATAATAGAAAATAATATAAAAAAAATAGAAACAACAATACCAAAGCTTTGAGAAATTACGATATACTTTGAAATTGACCTAGCTTCAAAATAACTAAAGAAAATTTCACAACTTTTAAGAATAATAGCTATACCTATTATTAAAGAATAATTAAAATATGAATCATCATTGTTTAAAATATTTATAATGATTAAAAAAATAAAATAACTAATTAAACTAAAGATAAATCTAAAATAATAAGCACTCATGATGATGTTATGATTATTTTTATTTTTGCTTTTAATAATTATATTAGTAAGAACTTGGTTCATTCCTAACGAGGCAAAAGAAGTGAATAAGAAAATAAGGGCTAATAAGTAGTTTAGAATTCCATAATTTTCAGGTCCTAAACTTCTAGCAAGAATTACAGATAATAGTATGTTTAATGATGCTCTAAATAGTTTATCAAAAATAAGCCAGGATAAATTAAGTTTAAATTTTTTTTTTTTTAGAATTTTAAGCAATTGACTCTTTAAGTTTATATTTTTTTTCAAATAAATAATATGAAATTGGTATTAGGTAGACCATACTTAACCAATTATTAAAAAAATTACCTGTAGGTATTATAGGCCATAAGTTTATAAATATTCCAATTAAAAGAGCACTTTCTGGGTAATATTTTTTTTTTGACTTATTAATGTATTTAATTACTTCTAAAGAAACATATAAAAAGGCTATAAAAATGAAAAGAAAACCAACCAAACCTGTTTCAGCAAGTAACTGCATGTAAGTGTTATGTGGGTGAGTTGAGCATCCATATTTTAATTTGGCCGTTCCAAAAGAATCTTTTATTTTTTTATTTGGCTTAAATTCAAATTCTTTACATTTATATCTAAACATTTTTACACCGTGTCCAAATAAAGGCTTATCAAAGAACATTCTCATAGCTGTAGAATAATGGGTTTGATGATGAAAACTAAAAATCATAAAATTAAAATTTGTCTCATTAAATTCTTTTTTTAAAAAGGGCTCATAATATTTACCTTTAAATTGTCCAATTGTGTCAATAAAATTTCTTTGGAATATTTTTGGATTATGCAATGTAAAAAATGTAGAAATAATTATAAAAAATAAAAATATTTTTATCATTTTATTTCTAAGTTCAACATTTATTGCAAAAAAAATAATGCTGAATAGGGCTATAAGACCCAGTGCAGATCTGTCACCAGATCTGTAAATTAATACAAATGCAAATATTATTATTGCAGTATCTAAAATTTTTATTTTATTTTCTGATTGTTTTTTTTTTAAAATAAAAAAAATAAATACTGGTAAGATTTTTTGTAGAAAACTTCCTAGTACAAATTTATCTCCAAACGGTCCACTTATTCTCATTAAATTAATACTATTTGGTTCAAATCCAAAAATATCTTTTCCAAGAATTATTTGTACTATGCTGTCTAAAATAACAAATAGAATGGTAAATTTAATAATAGTATATAAAATATTTATATGATTATTATTTAATGATAGTAAATAAATAATTACTAAAGCATAAAGACAAAATCTTATATAAAAAAAAGATGATTTTAATGAAATTAATGGTTCTAATGCAAAAAAAGAAAGGCAAACTATATATATCCAAAATAATAAAAATAAATTTACTAAATTATTGCTAAATAATTTTATTGGCTGCTCTTTTATTTTTAGAAAAAAAAATAATGCTATTAAAAATATAATAAATAAAAATAACTCTGCTATAAATGGACCTGCGATAAGAGCCAGAGGTAATAATCCAATTAAATAAATAGAAAAATTTTTTAACATTGAATTTAATAATGAATTATATATAACAATTTTTATAGAAATGACTAAACTTTATTGTGATACGTCAAACCTTAAGGACATAAAATATTGTATTAAGAAATATAAAATACAAGGGGTTACAACTAATCCTTCTATAATGAGAAAAGAAGGAGTTAAAAGGTATAAGGATCATTGCAACAAAATACTAAAAATTATAAAAAATAAGCCTCTTTCTGTCGAAGTTTTTGCAGACAAAGACTTTGAAATAATTTCTCAAGGAAAAATAATTTCTAAATGGGGTAAAAGTGTCTTTGTAAAAGTTCCTGTAATTAATACTAAAGGAAAATTTTTAAAGAAAGTTATTCAAGATCTAAATAATCAAAAAATAAAATTAAATATAACTGCGGTATTCTCACTAAAGCAAATAATACAAATTAAAAAAGTAATAAATAAAAAGACACCAGTTATAGTTTCGATCTTTTGTGGAAGGATTGCAGACAATGGTATTGATCCAGAACCATTAATGGTAAAAGCAAAAGAATTATTTAAAGATTATAAAAATGTTGAAATATTATGGGCAAGTGTAAGAGAAGTATTTAATTTTTATCAAGCAAAACGAACTTTTAGTGACATAATCACTGTTCCTCCAAATTTAATAAAAAAAATTAAAAATAAAAAAATAACTCTTGAAAATTATTCTAAAATTACAGTTAAACAATTTTTTGAAGACGGAAAAAAATCTCGTTTCAAACTTTAATTATATTTAGTATTTCTTTTAAATTTTGTACTATAAAGTCTGGTTTAGAATTGTGAAACTTATTGTATTTTTTTTTTAATAATATTGTTTTACAATTTCCTTTTTTGCCAGCTATAATATCTTTGTCAGTATCTCCAATAAAAAAAGATTTATTAAGATTAATTTTATATTTTTTTTTTGCACGAAAAATCATCCCCGGGTTTGGTTTTCTGAAATAATTTTTATTATTTTTTGAAAACGATGTATAAATATCATCAATATCTAATATACTTTTGAGTTTATTATTTATATTTATAACATTTTTTTTTGAATTTTTTCTGCGTGCTACATCTGGTTGATTTGTAACAACAAATATTTTATATTTACTAGATAATATTTTTACTATTTTTTTTGAATTTTTAAGTAATCTAAAGTCTTTTACTTTTTTGATTGCAACGGGTTTATTTTGTTTTGAAACGAATGTTTTAATTAAAGTACCATCTCTATCAAAAAAAATAGCTTTTTTTTTGTTTACCACGTAGTTTTATTTTTTTTAAGTCTTGGATGTGACACAAATAAATGCCATAACATAACTTGGAATGTTTCTGCTAATGGTGTGACCAATTTTTTATTTTTAACTTTCACTAATATACTTAAATCAGAATTTTTGTGTGCATAACCATCAGATCTTCCAACAATACAAACAGTCTTTCCTCTCTTTTTTTTTGCATACTTTAAAGCTTTTACAATATTAACAGATACATTTTTTTTTAAATTTCCACCTCCCACTGAAAAAATCATTAACATATCTTTTTGACTAAACTTAGAAAGTTTTAAATAACTATCGAATATAGTTTCAAAACCTTCATCATTTGTTTTGGCAGTAATTTCTGAGACATTATCAATTGGTGTATAAGCATCAATATTACAAAGTTTTCTAAAGTCATTTACCGCATGAGATGCATTACCTGCGCTACCTCCAACTCCTATAATAAATAATCTTCCATAATTAGACCTTAATTTATCTAACATAATAATAAATTTATCAATTTTTTTTATATCTAAATTCTCAATTGAATTATTTACACTTTCAAAATAATTATTTATGAAATTCATTTTTAATATATTTTCTAAAATCTTTAATACCACTATAAGAACCAATCTCATAGAACCTTTTTTTAACTATATATCCATTTAACATATCTTTATTTGATATTTTTTCGTAAAGTTCAGACAAATCAAATTGTTTATTTTTGATATTATTAAAAACTTTCTTATTCAAATAAGAAACACCATAATCTATAAAATTCGAATTGATATTAAAATTTTTTTTTGAATAAATAATTTTATTTTTTTTTTTTAAAATTACATTACTTTTATCATAATTGTTATTATTTTTAAAAATTGCCATAGTTGCTAAACTTTCCTCTCTTTTCAATTTTTTTATAGCAAAGTTTAAATAGCTATCTCCATAAATTACAAAAAATTTATCTTTTAGATAAACCAATGATTTTAAAACTGCTCCACCTGTTCCCAAAGGCTTTGATCCGTCATTTATTATCTTTACATCTATGAAATTTTTATTTTCTAAATAAGATTTTATTTGCTCTGCATAGTATCCTGTTGAAATTACTACTTTGTTGATACCATTTTTTTTAAGATACCTAAGTTGATAGTATAGGAAGGGTTTTCCATAAAATTTAATTAAACATTTAGGTATTTTTTTTGTGTATTTCTTTATTCTTGTGCCTTTTCCACCTGATAAAATTATTGCTTCATATTTACTCACAAAATTTGTTTAACCCCTTCAAAATCAAATTTAAATTTAACTTCATTTAGTTTTGTTTTATTTAATGCATTTCTAAGTTGATTAGGTTTATCTGTATAAAATAATAAAAAACCTCCCCCACCTGCTCCTACTACTTTGCCACCAACAGCACCATTTTTAAGTGCATAATTATAAAAATTATTTATAGATTTATTTGCCATGTTTTTAGATCTTGAAAGTTTATATTTCCAATGCTCATTCATTAAATATCCAAACTTTTTTAATTCTCCATTTACTAACGCATTTTTTATCTCAAAAGCTAAATCCTTAACATAATTAAGATTGCTAATCATTTTTTTGTTGTTTAAGATTGTTTGTTTATTTTGTTCGCCTAAAATTTTTGATGAATTTCTTGAAAAACCTGTAAAATATAATAACAAATTTTTTTCTAATTTTTTTACAATTTTATTTTCTAAATTTAATGATTTATGTGTAACATATCCTTTCTTATTTATTTTAAATTCAGTTATTCCACCAAATGCAGAAATATATTGATCCTGTTTTCCACTTGGATATTTCAATTTATTTATTTCTATATCACATGCAAGTTCGGCTAAATTTCTTCTACTTATAATTTGTTTTTTATAGCTATAAATAGATTTAATAAGCCCTGTAGTAAAACTGCCTGAAGAACCCAATCCTGTTTTTGCAGGGATATCGGTTAAAGTTGTAATTTCAATTTGATTTAGATCTTTTTCTTGTTCTAAAACTTCCTTTATAATTTTATGTTTTATCTCACTTATTCTCTTAACTTTTTCAGTTTTAGAATATTTTAAATAAATACCTTTTTCAAAAGGTTTAACCAAAGAAACATAAACATATTTATCAATTGCAGCAGATATAAAGAAACTTTCATTTAATTTATAATATGAGGGTATATCTGTTCCACCTCCTGCAATACTAATTCTTAATGGACTTCTTACTATTATCATTTTTTATATATTGCATTTATTATTTTAAAGTTTTCATATAAATTTTTTAGATGAAAATTAGAGTCATTTGTTTTTTTAATATCTTTAAAAAATAGATTTAATTCATATTTCCAAGATAAATCCTTATTTGAAAAGTTTATTATTTTTTTATCAGGTTTTATCTGATTTTTGCGCATTCTAAAAATTGTGACTTTTTCTGCGCCATAACTACCGCCTTTTCCGTTAATTTCTATTTTTCCATTTTTTCCAAATATTTCCAAGTAAAACTTATTTTTCCACTCCGACCATGATGAATGTAAAAATGCTATTTTCTTTTTATATTTGAGTGTCATAAAGATATTATCTTCAACTTTAATATTCCAAAACATATTGTCAAAATAAGCACTTTGAACATATAGTGGACCTAAAAAATATCTGGACAAATCTATTAAATGAATTCCTTGATCTATTAGTTGACCGCCACCAGATTGATATTTTATTCCTCTCCATTCTTTGTTGTAGTTTTTCTTTCCCCCATGTCCATAGACGCCTCTTATATACAACAAGTTTCCAATTACATTTTCTCTAACTAAGTTTTTTGCAAGTATAATAGATTTGTGGAATCTATGATTAAACCCAAACCTTATTGAAATTTTAGATTTTTTTAATGATCTATAAATTTTAATTAAATTTTCAATTTCTCTTAAATTTTTAACACCCGGTTTTTCTACGAATAAATGAATTTTATTTAACTTTAAGCCATAAGAAGCAATTTTAAATAATAAATTGTGAGGAGTGCAGATAATTGCACAATCTAACTCCTTAATTTTAAAAATATTCTTCCATTTAAGATAAAAAGTTGCATTTTTATTTTTTTTTAAAATTTTTTTTGCATTTTTTTTATTCTTATCACAGACAGCTATAATTTTGTGTTGTTTGCTTAAATTTTCAGCTCTTTTATTCCCGATTAAGCCACATCCAATAATTGCAATATTCATTTACTTATTTAATGTCCTAAATTTTATCTTTTAATGTAATTCTTCGAAGTGTCCCAAAATCAGAGTTATTCAATTTTTTTTTATTCTTAGAAAACACGTCCAAATTATCCCAAACAGCACTTAACAACTTTCCTGTTATACTGTCACTATTTTTATGAGCTAAAAATTCAATCAAGTTTAATACTTTGTTAATATCTGTTCCACCTTTCTTAATAATTTTTTTTGTTTTAGAATAATAGTCTACTCCAACTTTTTTGGGTCCTGCTTTAACCACTTCTTTTAACATATTTGTAACAACTGGTCCTGGAGCAATAGAATTTGCAAATATATTGTGATCTTTTAATTCAATTGAAATGTTCTCAATAAATCTTACAATACCAGTTTTACTTACAGAATATGGACAAAAAAAAGGAAATGAAGATGTTGCCCCTCCACCAGAAAGCTGTAAGATTTTGCCATATTTATTTTTTTTAAAATGAGGAACTATTTTATTAATCATATAAATTGATCCAATAAGATTAACTTCTAAAGTTTTTCTCCACTCATTCCAGTTAAGAGTTTCAGTTGGACCTTTAGGTCCCAAGATTGCTGCATTATTAATTAAGATATCAATCTTAATTTTTTTATTAAATATTTTTTTATAGAATTTATCAACTTGCCTTTTTTTAGAAATATCAAGTTGTTCAAGAATTAGTTTATTTTGAAATTTTGTGACTAATTTTTTTTTTACTGATAATAACTTTTTTTTATTTCTTGCACACAAAATTAAATTAGATCCTTTTAGAAAAAAATGTTTTGCAACTTTAAGCCCTATTCCTTGATTAGCACCAGTAATAATAATTGTTTTGTTTAAAAAGTAATTATTTTTCATCAATTAAAAATTTTAAAGTATCAATAATACTTTCCTTAATAGAGTATTTAGGTGTCCAGCCAGTTTTTTTTATTTTTTTTGTATCTAACAAAATAAAAGGTACATCACCTATCCAGCCTCGTCTTTTATTTTGAAACTTTATGTTAGGTTTCAATTTCAAAAAATTAATAATTATTTTTATTGACTGTTTTACAGAGATAAAATTATTATTTCCCAAGTTATATATATTGATAAGATTTTTATTATGATAATTAAGAGCTCTAAATATTCCATTAATGCAATCATTAACATGTAAGTAAGATTTTTTCTGATTTCCATCTCCAAGTACGTTCAATGTTCTTTTATTTTTTTTTAGTTTGTTAAAAAAATCAATTACATGACCATGACTGTATCTTGGACCAAGAATTGATACAAATCTGAATATATAACTTTTGATTTTATAAGCTTCAGAATATGACTGTAACAAACCTTCGCAAGCAAGTTTAGACGCTCCATACATTGAAGTTTGTATTGGAAATTTAGTATTTTCTGGTGTGGGTATATCTTTAGTCTCACCATAAATTGAGCCCGTTGAACAAAATACAATTTTTTTTATTCCTTTTTTTCTCATTTGCTCCAAAATATTAAATGTTAAGATTGTATTGTATTTCAGATCATTCGAAGGATCTAAATAACCTCTTCTTACATCAGCATTTGCAGCAATATGAAAAATGATATCAATTTTATTGTTAAAAACTTTACTTAATTTATTTTTTTGAGTTAGGTCTAATTTCTTAAAATAGAAATTTTTGTTTTTAAAAGCATTTTTTAAGTTTTTAAAGCTTCCTGTTCTAAAATTGTCAATGCCATAAACAATATATTTTTTATTTAAAAGTTTATCAACTAAATTACTTCCAATAAATCCAGCACACCCTGTAACTAGAGCAATTCTTTTTTTCATTTTTTTTTTAGAATCAAACCTATGCATAAATTACAAAAGATAAAAGGTAGATATGTAGGAAAAAAAGATTGTTTTTTTATAATAAATTTCTTTTTAAGCAAAGTAATTATTTCCTCTGGCATATTTATGTGCTCAGATTTGATAAACCAGTCATAACTCATTTTATATTTTTTTTTAAATAGCCTTTCTGCTGAAATTTTTCTTGCTAAAGTATATGCAGGACTTCCTTCGCAAGGTATGACTACTAAAAATTCTCCTTTTTTTTTTAATATTCTATAAACTTCAGCTAGAGCTTTTGGTAAATTTGATAAATGTTCTAAAACATGGATAGCTATTACTCTGTCAAAAAAATTATTTTTAAACCTTGTTTTTTTTTGACAGTCTCCCTTTATTGCTTGAATATCTGGATGTTCTTTTTTTAATTGCTTTAAAACATTTGCTCTTTTATCCAATGCAAAATAGTTTTTTATTTGAGTTAGTTTTAATCTCTCATACCTTAAATGCTCGCCTATACCAGATCCTATTTCAAGTGTAGTTAAAAATTTTTTATTACTATTATTAACAACAAAGTTATGATTAAAATTTTCTACTATACCATAATTTTTTCTCAAATTATCGAGCCAGTACAGCATAAAATCATCTTTAATTTTAAGTTGTTTTTTATTTAACTTTGGTAACTTTTTTGGAAAATTATTTATCATTGTGAATATTTTTTTTATTAAAGTTTATTTTTTTATCTAGGATGTATCTTGGCCTTTGCTTAATTTCCTCATACATTCTTCCAATATATTCACCAAGAATACCCATTCCAAGTAATTGAATTCCAGAATAAAATGAAATAAGAATTACCATAGTAGATAGCCCTGGTGTGAGCATAACTCCTGTGATTTTTTGAAAAAAATACCATGCTCCAATTAAAAAGCTTACTAAAGCAATTGAAAAACCAACAATTGTCATGAAGAATAACGGTCTTGAGCTAAAACCAACAATTCCATTAATTCCAATTTTTAATGAACCTGTAAACTTATTATATTTACTCACGCCATATGAACGTTCTTTTCTGTCGTAATAGATTTTTTTTTGTTTAAAACCAACATACGATACCATTCCTCTTAGAAATGCTTCTTTTTCTTGAAATTTTTTTAATTCATCTACAACTCTTCTAGAAAAAATTCTAAAATCTCCTGAGTTTGTGGGTATTGCAATGTCACTTAGTAAATTTATAATTTTATACCCAGTTGAAGAAATTATTTTTTTTATAAATGTCTCGCCCTGTCTCGATTTTCTAACTGCTAGAACAACATCTAATTTTTCCTTTTTAATTTTATTGTACATTTCTTCAATTAATTCAGGTGGATCCTGGAGATCTGCATCAATTACAACACAGAAATTTCCAATTGAATTTTCAATACCCGCAATTGTAGATATTGGTTGACCAAATCTTCTTGAAAAAACAATCATTTTTATTTTCTCGTTTTTTTTTATTTCTTCCTCTATTATTTTTTCAGAATTATCCTTTGAAGGATCCACAGAAAAAATAATTTCATAGCTTTCAGTTATTTTATTAATTACAGGAATAAGTCTTTCTAGAAATACTTTTACATTACTCTCTTCATTATAAACTGGTACTATTATGGAAATTTCTGTCATTTTAATACTTAGCTACTACAAAATCCTTATTTATTACAGATATTTCACAAAAATTTTTTTTTTTATTAATATTTTTTGAATTCACAAAGGATTTATTAGCATAAATAGTTTTCATATTTATATAAGATTTAACGAAATAGTCACTCTCAAGTGTGTATACATTATGACAATCTGTTAGGTTTTTTTGATTCAAATTCCAATTTATATTAGTTTTATAGTTTTTATTAATTATAGAGGGAAATGAGTCCAAAACACCTATTCCGTAATTAAAGGAGGAATATTTATAAAATGGAAAAATCAGAAGGAGAAGAATTAGGGATTTGTTTATAGTTTCTGTTTTAAGATTTATTGAAATAAATATAAAAATGAAAACAAGAATATAAGAATATATTTTAATTACTGTCCAAAAATTACTGTTAAATAAAAATATTATAATTAGGAAAAATACTAAAATGGATGGAAATATAATTGGATTTAATTTTTTATGAAATATATGGCTTAAATTTTTCTTAACTATTAAAACCAAGTATATATTAACTAAAAAAGTTATAAAAATTATAAAATAAGAGATATTAGAAACAATTTTTCCTTCGGTCAAAAAATATAATCCAAAAAAAGATGGAATAATATTAAATAAAATTAAATTATATCCTTGATCAAAGTGATCTGAAAAAAACATTTTTATCAAATCAAATATATTATTTTTAATTATATTTTCTTGTATTATAGAAATATAGTTAGTATCCAAAACTAGATTATCTCTACCAAAAATGAATGCACCAAAATAAGTCCACCAATCAACATTTGAGTTTGTAGCTTGTGAAAATTGCATAATTAAATATTTATAATTAATTTCATAACTTGAAATAGTGAGTAAAAAGAAAATTGACAAACAAAATAATAAATTTGGAATATATATTTTATAATCAGTTAGATTTAATTTTGAAATTATATAACCAAAAGAGATTAGTCCAAATAGAATAAAAATTTCAGGATATATAATGAATAAAGCTGAAGTTAAAATTGTCAAAAATACTAAACTTGATTTTTTTTTTTGTTTTTTTTGATTAATGAATAAATTTAAATATTTTATACTCATTAAAAATACAGATATTGATCCAAGATGAGATAAGGCTTCAATTTCAAAAATAAATAATGAAAAGAAAGAAAATGAAAAAATAAAGCTCAATATGATTTTTTGATTTTTTTTGATTTTTTTGAAAATTCCAAGAAATGATATAAATGCAAAAAAATTTATTAGTGATAAAAAAACCTTAAAAACAAAATTTAGTAAAAAAATATCAATATTTTTTAAATATAGAAACAGTGATAAAAAATAATTTATATATGGTCTATAAAGTATTATTAAATCTATGCTCTGAAAATTATTAAAATTAGTCAAAATATCCTGATTATTAGCTTCAGAGTATGAAAACTTATTTAAAAGTAACGCTGATGATAAATAGTTAAAGTTATCCCAGTAATTTCCTCGGAAAATATAGAATTGTTCTCCATATAGTTTTAAGGGTATAACAAATAATAAAATAAAAATAAAAATAATTGAAAAATATTTAATAATTAAATTAAAATTAAAAAGGCTTCTAAATTTAAAACAAAAGCATG
>MDSV01196733.1_pt1 | contig 21390 bp, 12 predicted proteins | sample 810851 | NCBI WGS metagenome assembly MDSV01 (sample SAMN05326640, study PRJNA326480) | marine metagenome | isolation source: seawater | place: Atlantic Ocean: North East | collected 2012 | reverse complement strand
GAGGTCATGGCCATCGATCGCATCGACGTCAAGCACAAGGACAAGTTCAAGTGCTTCTTCGACATCGAGATCGGCGGCGAGCCCGCCGGGAAGGTTGTCATGGAGCTCCGCGGCGACGTCGTCCCGAAGACGTGCGAGAACTTCCGCGCGCTGTGCACCATGGAGAAGGGCTTCGGGTACAAGGGCTCGCCCTTCCACCGCGTGATCCCCGGGTTCATGTGCCAGGGTGGCGACTTCACCAACCAGAACGGCACCGGCGGCAAGTCCATCTTCGGCGAGAAGTTCGAGGATGAGAACTTCACGCTCAAGCACGAGGGCGAGGGCATCCTGTCCATGGCCAACGCGGGGCCCGGCACCAACGGTTCGCAGTTCTTCCTGTGCACCGCCGAGACGGCGTGGCTCGACGGCAAGCACGTGGTGTTCGGCAAGGTGGTGGAGGGCATGGACGTCGTGCGAGCCGTGGAGGCGGTCGGGTCGCAGTCCGGCAAGACCTCCGCGGAGGTCGTCGTCGCCGACTCGGGCGAGATGTGAACGAGAGCGCGAGGAAAGTGCATCGTTCTTCGCCGACGCGGAGTGCGCATCTTTCTGTTCCCACTACCGCCACTACACACGTCGCGTCACTCGGCGTCGTCACGCGGAAGGATCCCACCCGATAGTAATACGACACCACTCACTTGATGTACTTGTTCAGGAACCGACGGTGGAAGTCGCTCCGGATGGTGTCGTTCACGAAGCGCTTCTTCGTCCGCGGCTCGCCGCGCGTCTGATTTTTGAACACCACGTCGTCGTCCCACCGACGCTTCGCGACGAACGCGTCGTCGCGCGTCGCGTCCCCCGAACCGCGTTCGGCGCCGTCGTGTAAATCGAGCAGCGGATTCCCGCTCGCCAACGCCTCGGCTTTTTCCAAAGCGTCGCGCTCGGCGTCATCCGCCTCGCGTCGCGCGGCGGCGTCGGCGCGTTCTCGTTTCACGCGCTCGAGCTCCGCCAGCAACGCCGCCGTGTCATCCTCCGAGTCCGAGTCGTCGTCGTCGTCGTCGTCGTCGTCGTCCGAGTCGTCCGCGTCGATGCGCTTGGGCTCGAAGACTCTGTCGGAACCGCTCGGGCCCGCGTCGAGGCGCTCGACTCCGACCCCGTCTCTTTCCCCCGACCCGTCCGCTTCGCCGTCGCCAATCATCAGATCGCCGCCCGCCTCGGGGAGCTTGCGCTTGAAGTGCTTGGCCTCCTTCGCCAGCAGCTCCGCCTTGAAGTCGCGCGCGATGAGCTCCTTGACAGACATCTGCCCGACCGCGCGCGTCTTCAGGGTCATGTGCGCGTTATCGTCCAGCTTGCTGTGCTTCTTCGAGGGGCCGAACATGCGCGCGCCGCCTTGCTCCTCGTGGCCCTTCGCGGGCGCCCACGTGGGGCGGTGCGCGGTGGTCATCGCGCGCGGGGGAGGGAAGCGGCGTGCGTGTTACTGAGGCGCGACGCACCGTCTGATGACGCGTCAGACGCGAGGGGAGACAAACGCGGGCGGGGCGCCGCGCGTCGCGGTGTGTGCTGCCTCGAGAGGCGTGGAGATCCCGAAAAACCCCCGACGGTGAAGCCTGATGCGCGCAGGTCGCGCGCGCACTGCGCCAGCGGTCACGAAGAAACGCCTTTTTTTTTCATTCGCGCGCCCACCCTTCGTCTCCGCGCCTACACTATCACGGTCTCCTGCGTCGGGTACCCCGCCTCTCTCTTCGTGCGCTCGATCATGCCGAGCAGCGCCTCGACGTACGCCGCGTGCAGCTTCTTGACTCGGTCGCGCGAGGGCGCTTTCTCGACCGGCCCGGGATCGACGGGATCGCCGATCACGGTGACCAGCCGTCCGCCCGGGAACGGCACGCACCACCGCTGGCACAGAGAGACGAACATAATCGGCGCGTTGAGCGCGTACGACAGTCGTCGTCGCCAATCAAACAGCGGCAGCCAGTCCGGTCCCATGCTCAGACTCTCCCCGAACGTGTACACCGGCACGAGGGGCGCGCCCGTCTGAATGGCGAGCTTGGCGAACCCGTACACGTCGGAGAGGTAGAGGCGCTCTTTATCAACGCGCCCCGCCCAAACCACCTCGCGCACGCCCCCGGGGACGATCGCGCACGTCTCGCCTCGGCCGAGCGCCGAGCGCGCCGTCGCGCGGTCGCAGGGGAGCTGCCCTAGAATCCGCAGCCAATCTTTAATGAGCGGGAACGCGTTCACCAGCAGCGGGTGCACTAAGAGCCGAATGCGCCGCGCGTTGAGTCGCGCCAACGCGCCGGCGGAGTGGATCACGTTCAGAGAGACGCCCGCGCAGAACAAGCCGTGCGGGTGCGAGCACAGCAGATGCGGCTTCGTCGCGCAATCGATCGCGCCCGGCTCGAAATCGCACACGAGCCGCCACCCGTTCGTCTTGCCCGCCTCGAGCCGCGCGACGCGCGCGTAGGGCGCCGCGAGAAACGGCGCTTTGAAAAAGAAAGTGACGCAGAAATACGTCGCGATCGCCGCGCGGACGCGCCACGACCCGAACAGCAGCGCGAGCACGCAGCTCGCGCCAGACAGGGCCCACGCGCCGAACGTCACAGACGTGAGCGCCACGCCCTGGAACCGCGTCCAGGAAGACCAAGGCCAGTCCGGGGTGTCGGTCTCCGCGAACGCCTTTCCCATGCGCGTCCTGTTCTCGAGGTGCTCGCGCCACAACGCCGCGTCCGCGGCGTCCTCGCCGGTGAGCCAAGGCAGGGGGACGTGCCACCACGGGGGGCGGAACCGGCCGAACATCGCCGCGCGCCTCCCGGTCGAGCGCGAGCGGCGGACGGCGCGGCGCGCTGTGGCGGGGCGTAGCAGGCACTGGGGACCGCAACGACCGCGGACACGCATCTGCGTCTCGTTCGCAACATGCCAACATCACTGGATGTGCGATAACGACGTTTCGAGTTTCGTTCCCTCGGGTACTCCCGTGAAGAATACCGGGAGAGACGTTCGAGACGCGCGCGCGTACGACGACAGAGACGCGAAGCGCGTCGACGAAACGCGCGCGCGCGTGCGCATTACAAGAGAAGGATGCGCGCGGAGTTCCGATCGTCGCCCGTCGTTCCGACGCCCTACAGGTATAGCCTGGAAAAAAAACCGACGCCGCTTCGTCATTGGGGTCAATCGTCGTCGCGACTCGACGCGACGAAACCAAACGGCTCTCACCGCACGGCGGCTCACTCGCGCTGCCTGGGGACGCACTTGATGATGTCGTCCACGCGGATGATCATCTCCGCCGCCTCCGTGCCCGAAAGCAAAATCTGCTGCTTCACGCGGAAGCACTCCGTGACGCCGCAACTCGCCATGTCCCCGACGTGCCCGGTGAGGATGTCCACGCCGGCGGTGGATTCGCCGCGCCCGTGGGACGCGCGCAGCTGCGAGACAATCTCCGAGGAGTCCAAGCCCGCGTTCTCGCAGATGATGGTGGGGATCGCCCGAAGGGCCTTGGCGAAGCCCTCCATGGCGAGCGAGCGCTTCCCCGGGGTCTTCGCGGCGAGCGCCTCCACGGCTTTGCTCATCACCATCTCGGGGCACCCGCCGCCAAGCACGACGCGCGAGTCCCGCACCGTGCTGGTCAGCACGCACAGCGCGTCGTGCAGCGAGCGCTCCGCCTCGCCCAGCACGTGCGACGACGCACCGCGGAGCACGATCGTGCACGCCTCGCCCTTGGCGACGCCGGAGAACTTGATGAGTTTGTCCTCGCCGATCATGATCTCCTCCACGAGGTCGCACGTCCCGAGAACGTCGCTCGAAGCGTCGCTCTCGAAGGTGCTGCAAATCTCGCCGCCGGTGACGAGCGCCAGACGCTCGACGCCGTCGAAGTCGGCGTGCTCGATGGACGTCACGCCCTTGTTCATCAGCACTTGTTCGGGGTAGTTGTAGATGAGCTGGCGGTTGATGAACAGGTTGCACCCGTGGTTCGCGATTCTCGCGCACTTGTCCTCCATCTTCTTCTTCTCCGCGGCTTCGATCTCGCCGACTTTCGCCATGGAGTCCACGCGCACGCGCGCGCCGTAAATCTTAATCTTGTCCGTGTCCATCGGCGTGTTCGCGATGAGAATCTTCGCGTTCTCGATGCGCTTCGGGTGCCCGACGTTGAACTTCTTGTCCAGGATAAACCCCTCGTCGAGAAACGAGTCTTTCAGGGACCCGCCGGGTTTCTGGATGAGCTGGATCATCTCCAGATTGCCGGACTTTTTCAAGCGCATCACGGCGTCCACCGCGAGCCGCGCGAAGTGGTCTTTGTCGTGCGTCAAGATCTTGGACGACAGCGTGGTCCGCGCGACGTTCATCAAGTCGCGCCGGAACGCCTCCTCGTTCGCGGCGTTATCGAGCGCATTCTCCTCCAGCGCCTCGCGCGCCGCCGCGCACGCCTCGCGGAAGCCCTGGATGATGGTCATCGGGTGCACCTTCTGGTTCACGAGCTGCTCGGCTTGGCGAAGCAGCTCGCCCGCGAACACGACGACGGAGGTGGTGCCGTCGCCCACCTCGTCATCCTGCGCCTTCGAGATGTCCACCAGCACCTTCGCCGCCGCGTTGTCCACGTAGATGGACTTCAAGATGGTCGCGCCGTCGTTCGTGACGGTGACGTGGTTCCCCTGGCCCATGGACATGAGTATCTTGTCCATGCCCTTCGGTCCGAGCGTGGATTTCACGAGATCCGCGATGGCCATCGCGCCCACGAACGAACTCAGACGCGCGTGCTCGCCCTTCTCCTCCGTCGCGCCCTCCTGAAGGACGGACGGACCGCCGTTGCCCATCATGCTCATCGCGGCACACCGCGTTTGGATCGATCTGTGTCACGACACACGCGACGCGACGATGACGGAAGAAGAGCGAGCGGTTCACGGGACGACGGTTCGGCGGTTCGGCGGCGGTTCGGTCATTCGCGCGCGGACGGACGGACGAGAGAAGCACCAGACGCGAAGAGCCGAAGACGCAGTGAGAGACGAAGAAAAAAGACGAGGCGAGAGAGGGAAGGGAAGGTGAGCGGCAGGAACGCGGCCTCGAGGAGGAGGACGACCTGGCCGCGTCGCGCGTCGTCGCGGTCGATCGTCCCGATGCCGGTCGTTTCGTGACTCCCCCGCGCGGAAGCTCGCGCTCGATCGACACCGGTTCCCGCGCGAGATCGACGGGAAAAAGGGCGGGCGACGACGATCGGGCCGATCTTGAAAAAAGTTGGCACGCCGCGGTCGGACGCGAGAGACGCGGTCGCTCCCCGCCGGTCGTTTCGACGAAACCCTCGCGCGCGCGGACAGCGGACACCGAGGCGCCGATGAGAAAAGCGGACGCGCGTTCTGCGTACCTCCGACCGCGTCGTCGCGTGTGTCGATCTGGCGGTCGCCGCGATCGCGAACAGCCAGTTGACTTTTTTGGGCGGATTCACGGACAAACAGACCGGCGGGTGGGCATTTTCAGGACTTTGAATTTCGCGTCGCCGACTCGCCCTGTCGGCCGTTTCGAGGTTCCGAGCCTTCAGTCCCCTCGGCACCGCGACCGTCATGAAGCGCGTGCTCGTGGACGTGGCGCGCGCGGCGCGCGGCGCCGCGTCATCGACCCGCAGCATCGCGTTCCAGCACCGACACCTCACTCGGCTCGAATTCGCCACGCACGCCACGGGCCCGGCGCGCGACCGCGCGCGCCTGCTTCCCCCCGCGCTGGCCGGTGGGCACCTCTCGGAACTCGCGACGCGCGCCATCGCGACGAGCGCCGCGAGCGGTGCGCCGCGCTCGACCTCGAAACCCAAGCCGGCACCGTCGCCCAAGCGCGCGTCCAAGAAGGACGCCGCGGCGCTCGAGGCGTTCGTCGAGAAGTGCTGCGAGGACGTCGGCCGCGGGGACGACGCCGAGGCTGTTCGCGCGGTGGTTGGCGCGTTACGGGACGCCGGCCGCGACACCATGGCTCGCCTGGAGGACTTCGGCGAGTCCGACGCCATGGCCGCGGGCGTGCCACTGCGCCTCGCGGTGGCGATGCGGCGGCGCATTACGGGCCAGACGATGGAGCGGGAAACGTCTCGGGATGACGCGGAACCGAACGCGGCGGCCGCGGAGCCGAGACGGACGATCGCGACGACCGCGGAACCGACGAGCGGGAGCGCCGACCTCCGCGCCCCGGCGCCGACGGGCGAGACGTCGTCATCGGCGAGCGGTCCGTCGACGCCCGTTCGCGGCTCGCACGCGTCATCACACGACGAGACGCGCGTCGGAACGGAGTCTCGTGGAACGCGCGGACGGTTCGCGACGAACGGCAAGATGCCCCGCTCGACGAGGGTTTATAAACCCGTCGCGGGCGCGCGCGTCACGCGCCGGGTTTATAAACCCTCGTCGAGCGGCGCGTACCGTTTGAAACACTCGGAGCTCTGCGACGAGTTGCGAGCGGAGTTTTCGAGGTTCCGCAGGTTCCTCACGACGCGTCGGCTCGGGTCGCACGAGGCGCCGATCAAAGAAGTCACCGCGCGCAAGTACGAGGACCAGATACGCGGCTTGCTCGGGTGGATGCTGGTGACGTTTCCGGAGGAGTTCCCCGAGGGCGTCGCCAGCGCGAAATCGATGCGCCTCGCGTTTCCCTCCCCCGCCAAGTCCTCGGCGTCCCTCGCGTTCGAGCACCTGCAGTGGCTCTCGGAGACGCGCCAGTGCGGCCCCGCGTACGAGCTCGTGGCGCTCCGCGCGTTCGTCGCCGCCGCCAAGTTTCTGTACGGCCAAGCGGACGGCGACGAGAGCCACGGCGCGGACGACCGCCCGTACGCGCGCGTGCCGCTCGTCGCGCAGTTGAGGCGGCTGAACAAAGACGCCGGGCGGCGCGCGAGCAAAGCGTCGCCGACCGCGGACGTGAGAAAGAAGTGGCTCTCTTGGGACCAGTACCTCGGGCTGTGCAAGACGCTGGAACACGAAGTCGCACCGCGGTGGCACGCGGGTGGGACGCGAACGGACGCGGCGGTGGCGTGGAGTCTGCAGCGGTATCTGATCTTCGGCATCTTGGCGTGCGTGCCGGACCGCCAACGCACCATCCGCGAGCTGGAGATCGGACGCACGCTGTTCAAAGAGTACAAGGAAGAGAAAGAGCGAGAGGCGCCGGGAGGAGGCGCCGTTTCGAAACGACACGACGAGCCTGCGTGTCGTGTGGGTGGACCTCCGCGCGAGCGTAGCGACGCGAACGGCGCGAACGGCGGCTCCGTGGAGATTCTTCGCGGTTCGCGCGATCGGCGAGCCGAGCGATGGATCGACCTGCGCGCGGACGCGACGGAGGCGGAGTACGACTACCGGTGGGTCATCAAGCACGGCCCGGACGATTACAAGACCGGGCGGAACTACGGTGAGCGCCCGCCGATGGTCCTCGCGCCCTCGCTGTACGGCGCCCTGGAGGAGTGGATCGAGCACAGACGCGCGCACCTGGCGCCGCGACACGCGAACCTTTTCACCGCTCGCAACGGCGCACCCTTGACGGACGTCGGCGTGCACTCCCTGTTGACCTCGACGTCGTACCGGCTGACGGGCCGCCGCGTGAACCCGCACTTGGTCCGGGACATGATCATCACGCACCTGCGAGGCACGGACGCGTCCGAGCGGCAGCTCGAGGCGCTCGCCATATACATGGGACACTCGCTCGCCATGCAGAAGGGGACGTACGACAGAAGGAGCAAAGCGGAGAAGGTGGCGCCCGCCGTCGAGCTGCTGTCGAGCCTGAACGTCGGCCTCGGTTCGGGATGACGAGACGCGACGAGGCGGACGTGAGCGAACGGCGTGTATCAGTCACGAAAAGGGTCGATGAGTGTGATATTTCGTGGTCGGTCGTCATCACTCCGCGTCCGCGCCCTTGGTCATGATGTCGATGAACTCCTTCTCGTCGATCGCGCCGTCGCCGTCGCCGTCGAACTCGTCGATCATGGCCATGATCTCTTCGTCGTCCACGTCCTCCCCGAGCTCTTTCGCGATGCGCCTCAAGTTGCGCGCGGTGATCTTGCCCGAGCTGTCGTCGTCGAAGATGCGGAACGCCTTGAAAAGTTCCGACTCGGGATCGCGTTCGCTCATCTTCTCGCGCATGATCTCGCGGAACTCGCTAAACTCGATGGCGCCGGATCCGTCCCGATCGTACTCGCGCATGATCTTCTGCACCTGCTCGGACTTCACCGCGAAACCCAACGCGCGCATCGCGACTTTCAGCTCGCGGTCGTCGATTGTGCCGCTGCGATCGGTGTCGAACAAGTTGAAGGCCTCCTGCGCGCGGCGGTCGGAACGTCGGTTCGGGTTCGTCGCGAGGATTCGTCGCGAAAGTAAACGTTTTGGTTCCAAAAGAACACGACGAGGACACGAAAAGAGGGTGGTGAGCTCCGTGAAAGGTCGAGACGCGATGGAAGACGGTCGCGCGCGGTCGCGCTAGCGGGTGGAACCGCGCGCGCGTGCAGCCCGAGACCGCGCGTGGGGGGTTGCGATTGAGCGGCGCTTCGCGCCCCGAGGTTCCGTGGGGTCCTCGGACGACGATTGATGGCGCGTCGATGGTTAACACTCCGGGAATGCCGCGCACGGCGCTCGGGACAGCACGTACCTGGAGCTCCTTGTCCTCTTCCGGGGTGAGCATCTTGATCCGACTGGGCCGTCTCCCGGAGGGCGAGTCGCGCGTACCGCCGCCGCTCGAGGCCGCGCGCGCGAGCATCGTGCTTCTCTCCTTCAGGACACGCGCGGGCGAGAATGCACACGCGCCCGTATTTCGAGTTTTTGCCAAACGGCATCGCGACGCGCGACCGAGGACGACCCGACGAGCGACGACGATCGACACTTCGACGGGACGACCGAGATGTTTTGAAAGGAACGATGGTTCAACGTTCGAAGAAATCTGACCTTTACGGTCACCTACGACCGAGGTCGCTCGAAAATCGCCTTCGAAATCCGGTCAAACTCGCAAGCACCGAACGTTCCCTATCGCCCGCCGCAATGGGAACCGCATTTCCCACCTCGCAGTTCATCGCCGCTCGCGCGCGCGCACGCGTCGCACCCTCCCTTCTGTCGCGTCACCCGAGAAAGACGACGATGGGCAAGGCGACGAAGAAGACGCTGGAGACGCTCGAGGCCGAGCGCCTGGCGCTCGAGCAGGAAGCGTACGACGACAAGAACCGCATGCTGAAGCAATCGCAGTTCCAGGAGCTTTTGGAGCTCCAGACGGACGAGGAGCCCGAGTTCGTGGAGGAGATTGTGGCGATGTTCGTGGACGACGCGGAGGCGATGCTCGTGGAGCTGGAGGAGCTGTTCGCGGAGGGTGCGAACGCGCCCATCGACTACGCCAAGGCCAGGGGCGTGCTGCACAAGCTCAAGGGGAGCTCGAGCACGTTCGGTGCGGACGGGGTGCAGCAGAAGTGCGAGGAGCTCCGCGAGCACTGCATAGGCGAGGATCCCGCCAAGTGCCGCACGGGGGAGGGCAGCCTCGCGGAGCTGCGCGAGCGCGTGGACGAGCTCGCGGCGTTCCTCGCCAGGTACATCGCGAAGACCAAGGAGATCCAGGAGGCGAAAGCCGCGGCATCGTGAGGAGAGCGGGCCCTTCCCCGCGCGGGTAGGCGAATTCCCCCAAAAAGCCGGTGACGAAAAAGATCCCGGACACGCCGTAGCCCGAGTCCAATAATAAACCCTGTCGAATCACCGGCGACGACGACGCGATTGTGAGAAATTCCTCCGGGGTCCGGGCTCCGGCCTCCGGGGTCGTGCGCTTTTGTCGGCGGATCGCCGGCGGGGCGCGTTTTTCTCGACGAGACGGCTCCCATTCGCGCTCGGCGCGGGCGTTCGCGATGGGGAAGAGACGCGCGCGGTCGCCTTCATCGCCCTCCGCCTCCTCCTCATCGGGCGCGACGGATGAGGACGACGACCCGAGGCAGGCGGGGATACTCGATAAGGCGGCGGCGCGCGCCGCCGAGGCGTCGGCGAGAGACGCGGCGCCGACGAGGACCGGCGACGCGCGAGGCGAGGAGGGCACGCCGGATCCGCCGGACGACGACGAGAACGACGGCGAGAACTACGAAGTGCGTCGGCTGTTGCGGAATCCGCGGTACTTCGACGACGACTTCGAGCTCGCGGCGATGCGCTGCTTCCGGTGCGGCGGCGGCGGGCACAGGGAGGCGGAGTGCTCCCGAGCGCCCAAGCTGCGCCCGTGCCATCTGTGCGGCGACTTCGACCACGTCGCACGCGACTGCCCGCGCGGGCTCTGCTTCAACTGCCTCAGGCCGGGGCACAGGAGCCGAGACTGCGACGAGGCGAGGGGTTTCGGCAGGCGAACCCAGTCGCTGCGGTGTTTGCGGTGCGGCGACGAAGGCCACGCCCTGTCCGCGTGTCGCGCCGACTTCGCGGCGCGGGATCTGGCGAAGATGACGTGCTACGTGTGCGGCGCCGCCGGACACCTGTGCTGCGCGCCCGCGGACGCGGCGGCCGGGAGCTGGCGCGACGAGCGCGGCGACGATTCGCGGAAGAAGAGCTGCTGCCGCTGCGGCGGGGTCGGGCACGTCGACTCGGAGTGCGCGCAGGGCAGACGCGGGGGGTACTTCGACGGCGCCGGCGCGCGAGGAGCCGAGACGAACGTCTTCGCGTGTTTCCGGTGCGGCGAAACCGGCCACATCGCGCGGGAGTGTCCGGGCGGGTCGCGCGAGAGTCGCGGGCTCGCGTTCGGCGCGCAGCCGCCCGTCGGGGACCTGCGGCAGACGATCGCGGGACACGCTGTCGACGGAGCGTCGATCCGCGACGCGGTTCCCGACCGAAGCCACGCGCGGACGAAGTACGGCGCCGTCTCGGGCGGCGGAGGCGTCCGCCCCGACGGAGCCTTCGCGCGGCGGGGCGACTGGGCCGCGGGGATCGGGCGCCGCGGCGGCGGCTGGGGCGGCGCGGGGCGGGGAGGCGGGCGCCAGGGTGGTGGCACGGGCGGCGCCTTGGGCGCGCGTGGCCGCGGGTGGGGAGGCTCGGGGGCGGGGAAACCGAGGTCGGGTCCGTATTAGGTGAGGGAGCGTCGGCGCCCGGCGGCGTCGAATCGACTCTTTACGTAGCTGGGGAAGGATTGCATACGTTACGCACTCGACTTTCACGGGCGAGTGTGGGCTTTTATTTTATTGCAGTCGCGTTTCGGCGGCTGTGTCAGCAGATTGTCAGCGTTTCGCCCCTCGCTCGGCGGCGGCTCTCCCACTGGCCGGCGCGCGGGTCACTCGCACGGCGGCGCGCGCTCGTGTGCACTGCGCGGCTTCGGCGAGTGCGGCGCGCGCGGCGCGCGACTTCCTCCCGACCCGGCTTTCTCGCGGAGGGCCCGCGCGCGCGAGACCGCCGCGGGCGACGTCCCGAGGTTTTCGCGCTTCGTTTCGCCGGACCCGCCGACGCGGCGCGCGGGTCGATCGTCGCCGGTCGTCGCTCTCACAAGACGCCATGGCGCTCACCACGGAGCAGCAGACCTCGCACCTGTCCCGGCTGCAGCAGGAGGTGCTTTCTTGGGACTACTTCACCATGGACGACGGCCAGACGCGCTCCGACGCCGCGCGCAAGCGCGCTTTGCGCGACGTCCCGAACACGTTCGACTCCGTGAACGAGTACCTCGACGTGTTCGAGCCGCTGGTGCTGGAGGAGTGCGCGGCGCAGATCTCGCGCGGCGGCGACGAGGACGAGGAGATGCGGCCGGGGGGAGACGCGACGATCGGAGCGGTGTTTTCGAGCCAGCGCGTCGATGGGTTCCACGTCGTGCGGTTCATCTTGGGCGAGGAAGCCATGGCGGGGTTCCACGACAACGACGTCGTGCTGGTGAGTAAGACGGATCCAAACGACGGATTTTCGCCCGAGACGCGAGCGCGAGACTCCAACGGAGTCTCGCGCGACGACGACGCGAAGACGAACGCGACGTTCGGAACGGCGATGGACCCGAGCGAGGGTCTGCACCACGTCCACGCGCTGGGTTACGTGGACGGGCGGGACAGCAGGAACATGATGCGCGTGCGGTTCTTCTTGCCCGAGCCGTCTTTGAAAGGGTCGGCGACGGCGGCGAAGGGCGACGGCGGCGCGACCGATCCGAAGCGACGCGGCGGAACCGCCGCCGCGAAGAAAGACGCGCCGCGGGGGAAACAAAAAGACGGCGCGTCCGAGGATGATTTCGCGCGCTTCCGAGCCGTTCGCAACGCGCTCGCGTCTCCGAAGTCGGCGTGGTACTTGACGCACCTCGCCAACATGTCCACCATCGCGCGAGAGTGGCTGGCGCTGCGCGCGTTCCCCTCGCTGCCTTTCGCGCACGCCATCCTCGGCGGCAAGGTCGACGCGGCCCCCCGAGGGTCGAAGCCTGGCGGAAACAAAAGTGAGCGCTTCGAAGAGCACGCGCCGTGGGAGCTCCCCGAGCCCCTCGCGGCGGCGATGAAGCGCGCGTATAACGGTGCGCGCGAAAACTTCCCGCGACTTTTTGCGCGAAACGGTTCTTCTTTCCTTCTCGCTCGCGCGCCGCGCGCGAAAAGTTCGTCGCGACCCGGTTTCGTTCCGCCTTTTCGTCGCCGCGCCGGGATGTCAAACTCTTGATAGATAGTAGATCATGACCTTCCATGATTACGCAAAAGACATGTGGTTTCTCTGAGCGCGGCGACGAAAAAAGGAGCAGGCGACGGCGACGGCGACGGTTTTTTCGATTGGAACGTTTTTTTTTCGGCGCGCGCGGCGCGACGCCGCGGCTCGATAAAAAAAAACCGTTTCGCGCTTTCTTTTTCAAAACTTCGATCGACTGACCGTCTCCTTTGCTTTCAAAACGTCTCGTCACGCAGCGTCCCAGCTCCGCGCGGTGTCCGCGGCGCTGGAGAAACAGCCCATCACGCTCATCCAAGGCCCTCCCGGCACGGGGAAGACGCGCATCGTGTTGTCGCTGTTGTCAGCGATTCTGCACGCCGCGCCCGGCTCGGCGGGCGCTTTCGGCCACGAGACGGACCTGAAAAAGTTCCTCGAGCGCCGCGAACGCGCGCCGCGCCGCAAGGTGGACGCGGCGACCGTCGCTAAGAACCACAAGCTCGTGTCGCCTTGGATGCGCGGCGCGGCGAACCCGCGAGATGCGCCGCCCGATGCGAAACGGCTCGACGCTGCGATGAGCGCTCGCGGCGAGTACTCGTTTCAGCGGCCCGAGACCCCCGAGATCGTCGGCGAGAGCGCGAAGCGACGCACGAAAGTGCTGGTGTGCGCGCCGTCGAACGCCGCGCTCGACGAGATCGTGATGCGGATCATGTACAGTGGTCTGCTCGGCCCGGACGGGAACGCGTACTCGCCGACGCTGGTCCGAGTCGGCGTGAACGCGCACCGAGGCGTCGAGAAGGTTTCCATGGAGACGCTCGTGCGGGAACGGGTGGGGTCTTTTGACGACGCGGACGAAGACGGCGTGTTAGCTTCGGAGAAGAAGTTCGAGCGCGCGCTCGAGCGCGACCGCGTGAAACTCGCGATCCTCGACGAAGCGTCGGTGGTGTGCTCGACGCTCTCCTTCAGCGGCAGCGGCATGTTCGCGCGGATGACGAAAAAGTTCGACGTCGTCGTCGTCGACGAAGCGGCGCAGGCGGTGGAGCCGAGCACGCTCGTGCCCCTGTGTTACGGCGCCACGCAGGCGTTTCTGGTGGGGGACCCGAGGCAGCTCCCCGCGACGGTGCTCAGCTCCGCGGCGACGCAGAAGGGGTACGCGCGCTCGCTGTTCAAGCGGTTCGAGGAGTGCGGGCACCCGGTGCATCTGCTGCGAACGCAGTACCGCATGCACCCGGAGATTCGACGCTTCCCGTCGGGCGCGTTTTACGGAGACGCGCTCGAGGACGGGCCCGGAATGAGGAAACGCGCGCGACGGCCGTGGCACGCCAACGCCTTGTTCCGGCCGTTCGTGTTCTTCGACGTCGAAGGCACCGAGCGCCAGGGCAGCGGCGCTTCCCGCGACGGAAACGGCGGCGGGTGCTCGTGGGCGAACGACGACGAGGCGCGCTTCGCGGCGGCGCTGGTGAAGCGGTTGGTCGCGGACTACCCGTCGCTTCTGAACGAAGACGAAACCTCGGGCGCAGGCGTGGGCGTGATCTCGCCGTACAAGGCGCAGGTCAAGGCGATCCGGCGCGCGTTGGAGCGCGCGCTCGGCCCTGAGCGCGCGAGGTTGATCGACGTCAACTCCGTGGACGGGTTTCAAGGGCGGGAAAAGGAAGTGTGCGTGTTTTCCGTGACGCGCGCGCCCAAAGTCGTCGGGAACAAAGGGAAGAAGGACGAGAAGAGCGACGAGACGGCGCCTTCTCGGCGGCGGGGGAAGAACCTGCTCGGTTTCGTGGCGGACGAGCGACGCGTGAACGTGGGTTTGACCCGAGCCCGCGCGTCTCTGCTGGTCGTGGGCAGCGCCAAGGCGCTGCAGACGGACGCGAACTGGGGCGCGCTGGTGCGAAGCGCGACGGAAAGGCGACTTTTGGTGAGACCGAGCGGCGGGCGAACCGCCGCCGCGTTTGACGCCTTCGTCGCGAAGCACTCCGCCGCGTACGAAGCCGACGACCTGAGCGGCGACGAGGACGAGGCGTTCGTGGACGAAGCGACGGAGCGCGACGATCTGGTCGCAAGTTCGGACCCGAGCGGTGACGGCGACGACGACGACGTCCTCGACGCGCGGAAGAAGCACGTGCACAAGCCGGAGTGGAGCGGCGCCGTCGGGCTTCCCGCCGCCGAGCGCCGCGGCGGGAAAAAAACCGCCGTCGCGAAGACGGCGGATTCCGACGACGACGCGCTCGGGTTCGCGGTGGACGGGGCGCGCGACGAGCTCGTCACCGAAGCCTCGAACGTTCGCGGCGTCGGGCAGGCGGACGACTACGCCGCCGGGAACGACGAGGACGACGGCGACCTGGACGCGTTCGCGCAGGCGCCCGAGCCGGCGGGGGAAAAAAAAAGGGCGGCGGCGAAACGCGCGCCGCCGCGCGCCAAACGCGCCGCCGACGCGTCAAACGCCGACGCGCCGCCGAAACGACCTCGGGGCAAGCGTTGATCGGAACGATCGGTGGCGTCGGTTTCGATCGGTCCCGATCGCGCGCGTCTCGCGGCTTAAGACGATGCCTCGAGCGTTTCGCGCGTGATGACGCGCGCGCGGATAGTACCGTAGGTTTCGTCGTCATCACTCTCATGTTCGTAGCTACCTTCGTACTACTTTAGTTATTAGCTACTTTTCGTGGAAAATCCCCTGGACGCACATTTCGCCGCACGTCGCTTCGCGCACCACTTCGTCGCGGGCACGAGTTTCGTGAGTTAGTTATTTCTACCGGTAGAAACTAGAAATCGCGAAATCGCCAAAACCGTGTCTCTTCACGTGGAAGCGATAGGCGTCCCCGCACGTCCCCACCACATCACATCGCGCCTTTCGAGGTGCCCGCGCGCGTCCCGTCATGGCGGTGTCGCGCGCCCCGCGGTCGCCGCAAAAAGCGATGGCCATCTTGCTCGGCCTCGTGCTGGTGTTCTCGCTTCTCCTGATCGCGGTGTCGCGCGAGAGCGATCTGCACGTCGTGCACGACCGCACGGGCGGGCACTTCGAGCACGACCACCACCGCGTCTTCGACGCGTCCCGGGACGTGGCGTCCGTCCTCGGCGGCGCGAAGGACGGCGACCGCGCTCGCGCGCACCCGGGCCACCTCCCGCGCGGGGCGTTCGCCCACGGCGAATTCTCGTCGCACCGTCTCCACGGCGCGAACGTTGGCGGGTCCGAGAGCGCCACCTTCAGAGAGGCGCGCGCGGGGGGCGTCGGCGGCGCGGTCGGCGGGGACGGCTCGTCCGTGCGCTCGCGGGCGGGGTTCGAGCTGGCGCGAGGCGGGGATCTGGTCGGCGACGCCGACGACCTGGTCCGACCGGTTCCAGGCGCGTCGTCTCGCGCGGGCGGGCGCGTTTCCGACGAGGACGACGACGCGAGCGACGCGTTCGTGGTCCCCGCGAAGGCGCACGAGAGCGGCGCGTCGCGCTGGGCGCACGAGGTGTGGGACGAGACCAAGCACCTGACGCGTGAAGTGGAGAAGTTTGCCGGGCTGGCGGGGAGCGCGGAGCGAAAGAAGGACGCGGAGGTGGCGGAGCGCGAGGTGGCGGACGCGCGCCGCGTCGACGTCGACGAAACCTCAACCTCCGACGCTCTCGAGAGAGCGTCGCTTCGTTTGTCCTCCGCGTCCACCGCGTACGTCGCTTCCGGCGACGACCCGAACAACGACGACTTGGACTTCGAGAACGAGCTCCGCATGCGTCCGCGAGAGGTGGACGACGAGGCGGAGGACGCGGACGTGGAAGCCGCCGACGACGCGCAGCAAGCGCAGTTCGACGCCGAGGCGTTGGAGTCGGCGGCGCCGAAAAAAAAGGGGTGGTGGTGAAACGATCGATCGGCGCGACGAAACGAGTCGCGCGCGCCGGGAAGGAAGAGCGTTGAGGGACCCTCTCGTGTCGACCCGTGGTGTGCGTGACGTAGACGTATTATATGATGATTAGTCACGTGCGGTACGGACAAAAAGCGCTGCTGCTCGGTGCGTGACGAGTCGAGCGCGCGCGAAACAGGCGCGACAGTCGGCGCGGCGCCGACGCGATCAAGATTTTTTTTCTTCATCACACGTCCGTCGCCCACGCGGTCTCCGGACAAAACTGGTTTCGTTTTTTTCGGCCGGACCACGACCCGCGCCGAACACGGCACGGCATCGTCAGCCGTGTTCCGCGCGGTGTGACGATGGCGGACGCGCCCTCGACGCCCGCCGCGAGCGCGGTCCCGGCGTCACCCAAGCTGGTCCTCCCCGCGATGACGGTGTCGCCCGGCGTGACCCGCCTCGACCGCGTGCTGGACCTCGTCACCGACCACGAAGCGCAGTTCCGCGACCACGAGATTCGCGTCGTGGACGTGTCCGCGCGTCTCGCCGCGGTGGAACGCGCGGTGGGCGTGACGGAGGCGCGGTCGGGCGCTTTCGCGGACGGCTCGCCGTACCGCGAGTACCCGGACGGCGACCACTCGAACGACGACGGGCCTCTCGACCTCCGGTCCGAGCTGGCGGACGCGCGAGCCTCCGTCGCGCGTCTGCGCGAGGAGACGGCCGAGGCGCTGCTCGAGGTGCGATCGGAGATGCGGAGCCTCGTCGAAGACGCCAAGGCGCAGAAGGCGGGGTTCAAGAGCGTGCTGAGGGATGTCCTGGACCGTGTCGCGAGCCAGATAGACGCCGTGCAGGCGCTCCGAGCGCGCGACGGCGACGGGCCGAGCGACGCTCGAACGCGCGGATCGACGAACGGGGGATCCGCCTTTTCGGCGAATGCGTACGCGTCCGCCGCCGAGCTCGCCGCGCTCGCCGAGCGCGTCTCGCGAACGGAGTCGGCGGTGGCCTCGCCCTCGCCGTCGCGACGACCCTCTTCCAACGCCACGGTCGACGTCGCGACGTCGCGACGCGTCTCCGAGACGGAACAGCGCGTGGACGCGCTCGCCGAAGAGCTCAAACGGCTGAGAGGCGACGGCGACGCGTCCGCGTCGCGGAGAATCGTCGCGGAGAGTGCCGTCGGGTTCGTTTCCTCGGACGCCGTCTCCGAGTCTTCCACGAACGCCGCCGCCGGCGGCCCCTGGAACAAGTACATGCCCGTGGACGACGCCGTCGCCGAGCAGCTGCGCCAGCTGGCGCGCCGCTTTGACGAGCAGCGCGAGGAGACGGAGGCGCTGAAACGCGTCTTCCTCGAGACGAGAGCCCGGCTCGGCGAAGAGAGCCCCGCGCCAGACTCGGCGGCGCGCGAACGGGGAGGCGACTCGCGGACGGGTGACTCGCGGGTGACGCGTTCGGGTGGCGCGTCCGAACCGACGTTCGTGAGCCCGCGCGTGTCGAACCGCGCGACGACGCGCGGGTCCGTCCCTGAGGACGACGGGCTGGTTCGGCTCGGGTTCGGGGCGTACGCGGGCGAGTCCATGATGGCGAGTACTCGCTCGATCGATCCTCGCTTTGACGAGGCACTACACCGCGGCGCGCCCGAACCAAAACAAAACAGCGCAGTTTTGTCGTCGCCGTTTCGAACGAACGCGATTCCGCGAAACGTGGGTTTCGTCGCCGAGGCGAGCGCGCGCTCGCGGCGCGGCGCGGCGTCGCGGCGGGAACGCGCCGATCACGCCGCGGCGTCGTTCCGGGAGTACCTCGCGGGTTTGCCGAAAACGGATCACTTCCGAGCGAAGGGCCGGCTGAGTCACTGACGATACGACGCTCATCACGTACGTCGTGCTTTATCACGTAACCGCGTGTGTAGGTCCGTATCGTGTTATGTATTAACGCGAAACAAAACGAAAATACGTCCTTTATCAACACGAGAGCGACGTCTGTTCACGGCGTCCGCGGTTTCCCCGCGGCGGCTTCGGCGGCGCGCAGCGTCCGGTCCAGCTCGCCGCCCTCCGCGGAGTAGTCCCTGGCGACCAGCCCCGCGTCGGATTTGATCTCCACGCACGCGCCTTGCGACAGCAAGAACGCAACCACGGGCGCGTGCTCGCCTCGAGTCGCCAAGTGCAGAGGCGTCTCCCCGTCGCCGTCCCGCGCGTTCACGAAGGACGCGACGGCCTCGGCGGCGGCGTCCGCGTTTTTTGTCTTCACGCTCTCCACCAACATCCGCACGATCGCCTCGTGCCCTCCCGCGCTCGCGTCGTGCAGCGGCGTTCCGCCGTCTCCGTCCGTCACGCGCGGGTCGGCGTCGCGCTCGAGAAGCGCTCGGACGACGGCCGTCTGCCCGTACAGACACGCGACGTGCAGCGGCGTGTCCCCGTCCGCGCCCTTCGTGTCGACGCTCACGCTCAGGCTTCCGAGCAACGCGGACAGCGCATCGGCGTCCCCGCCGCGCTCGCACGCGTCGAGAAGGGAGGATAACGCGCCTCCGCTCGGGTCCTCCCACTCGGGATCGTCGTCGGAGTTCTCGTCCTCCAGCCGCACGAACGTTGGGGGCGTGTCGTCGGAGTCCGAGCCGTCGGACATCCCGGCGTGTTCCCGGCGCGACGCGGGATGAGGCGGCGGCGGCGGTTCGTGCGTCAGCAACTTCCGCTGATCGGACGTCGGGTCCCGGAAAAATCTCGTCATATTTTTACGCCCGATACGCCCATGTATGACACACACACCTCTCGACCCGGCTCGTCGCCATCGTCGGACGCGCGAGCGCACAGCCTCGTGCCCCCCGCGCGTCGTCCACCGAGCCCGCCATGGCAGTCAACGCCGCGGCTCGCTCCGCCCCGGCGTTTCGCCCCCCCCCGACGCCCCGTCGCTCGCGCTTGCGAAAGCCGACGGTTCGGGGCGACGCGCCGCGCTCGCGCCCGGTCCCGCGCGCGACCGCCGTCTCCTCCGAGCCCTCCTCCCCGACCGAGCCGTTCACGCTCGGCCTGCGCCGGGACGCGGAGGACGCGCTGGTGCTGGGCGAGCCCATCGGCCGCGGCGCGATGGGCGTCGTCCGGTCGTGCACGCGCCGATCGGACGGGTGTCGCTTCGCGCTCAAGACGATCCCGAAAGCCGGCCCGCGGAGCCTGGAGGGGGCCACTCCCACCGGCGAGGCGATGTCCGTCTGGGAGCGCAAGGTGCGCGACGAGGTCAACCTGCACTTCGCGCTCGGGGCGTCTCTGGACATCGTCACGCTGCACGACGCGTTCGAGGACGAAGCCGGCGTGCACTTGCTCATCGACCTGTGCGACGGCGGCGATCTGCTCACCGGCGCGTCGTCCGACGCCGACGCGAAAAAAGACCGATGGAAGCCGTTCACGGAAGCCGCGGCGGCGACGACGATCCGCGCCACGCTCCGCGCGCTCGCCGCGTGCCACGCGCACGGCGTCGTGCACCGCGACGTGAAGCCGGCCAACTTCTTGTACATGGTCGAGCCGGACGGGAGCCGCCGCGCGAAGCTGAGCGACTTCGGGCTCGCCGCGCGCATTAAAAAAACAAACGGCGCGTTGACTGAACGGTGCGGCACGTACGCGTATCTGTCGCCTGAGATGGCGCGGCGCCGGCCGTACGACTTCAAGGTGGACGCCTGGGCGGCTGGCGTCGTCGCGTACATGCTGCTCGCCGGCGAGCCCCCGTTCGCGGACTGGGACGCGATCCGCGACGGGCGCGAACCGACGAGAGAGGGTCTGCTGCGCGCGATCCGAAGGGGGCGGCCCGTCGTGCCGATCGACCGCCTTTCGCTGTCGCCGGGCGCCAAGAGCCTGCTGAGCTCGCTGCTCGAGCCCAACCCCGAGCGGCGCATGTCATGCGCCGCCGCCGCCGAGCACTACTGGGTGCGCGAGCGCGGCGCGGCGAGCCACGCCGACCCGCTCGCGCGCGCCGTCGTGGAGAAGCTGCAGGCGTACGGCACGCTGGGCGCGGCGCGTCGCGCGTGCCTCCGCGCCGCGTTCGAGGAGGCGGAGCGACGCGAGACGGAACAACGGACGCGTTTCACGGACGAAGACGAAAACGCGCGTTTCTCCTCCGTCGACGACGAACTGGCCGGTTCGGACCTGATCAAGTCGGCGCGCGACGCGAAAGACGCGCTCGTGGCGGCGGTGGACGAAGCCGCCGAGCGCGCCTGCGCCGAGCGTGCCGAGGCGTGCGAGGTCTCGTCTTGGGGGGACGACGCGGATGACGGGAAAGAAAAAGAAAAAGCGGGCGTCAGCGCGGCGGCGTTGGAACGCGCGTTGCGCGACCACGGCGCCGAGTTGGCGCCCGAAGAGTGGCTCTCGCTGATCCGCCCGTTCGCCTCCGGAAAGGGAAAGGACAAGAAATCGTCTGGTTCCTTCCTCCGCAACGCCGCGCTCGCCGCGGCGCTCGCCGCGCCTCTCGGGGGCTCGTTCGCGGAGACCGAACGAGCCGCCGCCGAGAAGGCGGAGGAGAACGACGAGCGATCGTCCGCCGATCGATCGTCCGCCGACGCGATCCGCTCGCCGCTCGCGTCGAGCGCGATGGCAGCGGAGGAGACGCATCAAGCAGAGCTCTCTTACGACTGGACCGCAGTCGCCGCCGCGTCGTTTCGTCGTCTCGTCGCGAAGGACCGAGTCTCGCGTCAAACTCCGCGCGACGCCGACGGCGGCGCCGTCGCGTCCGCGTCCGTCGCGACGAACGGCGGCGGCGTCGCCGAAGGCGCGTCGGTCGCTTCCGTGTCCACCGCCACCGTCGCGTTCGACGACGTCGCGGACGAGGTGTGCGCGTGGGACGAGTCCGAGGAGCTCTGCCGCGCGACGCTGCGCGCGGAGTTTGACGCCGCCGACGCCGACGGGGACGGGCGACTCGGCATCGCGGAGTGGACCGACTTGGTCTGGGCGGAGGGGCTGATGGATGGCAGCGGCAGAGTCAAGTCCTCGTGCGGCGCGGACGCGCCCGCGCACGACCCCGCGGGGCCGCGAAACGCCGGCGTCGGCCAACCCGGGTGCGAGCTGGCGCCCGAGGCTTCCGTGCGGCGG
>MDSV01102902.1_pt1 | contig 21398 bp, 15 predicted proteins | sample 810851 | NCBI WGS metagenome assembly MDSV01 (sample SAMN05326640, study PRJNA326480) | marine metagenome | isolation source: seawater | place: Atlantic Ocean: North East | collected 2012 | reverse complement strand
TGGTAACCCTCCTCCATCTAGAGCGTTTTTTCTTAATACTAGATCTCTAGCTTTTCTTGCTGCTTCACGAGCACGTTGTGAGGTCAGGCATTTTTCAAGAATCATTTTTGCTACTTGAGGATTATCTTCAAGAAACATATTAAGTGCTTTTCTTACAACACTTTCAACTTTATTTCTTACATCTTTATTTCCAAGCTTGCCTTTGGTTTGCCCTTCAAATTGAGGGTTTGATAATTTGACACTTATGGCTGCCGTCAGCCCTTCTCTAGTATCTTCTCCTTGCAGTGATAATTCACCTTCTTTGATTAAGCCTAATTTTTCGGCCTGATCGTTAAAAACCCTTGTAATAGCTGACCTAAAACCTGTAACGTGAGTACCTCCGTCAGCTGTATTTATACAATTAGCATAAGAAAGTACATTTTCACCTAATGAAGAATCGTATTGAATTGCCACTTCTACAAAAGTTTTGACTGGCATTTCAGTGGCTTTTCCTTCAGAATTAGTTACAGTTTCATTTTTGATTATTTCTTCTTCGTAATATATAGGAGTTTTATTAATTACTGATTTATTTCTTGTTTCATTAGTAACTAAAGAAGATATTCCACCTTCAAAATAATACATAAATTTATTATTTGGCCATAAATGTTTATGAAAATCACTACTGAAGAATATTTTAAGCCCTTTATTCAAGTATGCTATTTCTTTAGTTCGAGCTAAAATTTTATCGAAATCGTAGTTTAGTGGCTCTTTTGTTTCGTCATCAATGAAAATTGTGGTGTCTGCTTTGAATCTAATTTTGGTTCCTGTTTTACTTTTTTCATTGCCAGGCAGGTCCGCAGTTGATAAATCAGCAGTTTTTACTCCTTCTGAAAATGACATTGTATGAATTTTCCCTTCTCTGTATACGCTAACAATAAAATCTTGAGATAATGCGTTAACCGCAGAAGCGCCAACGCCATGCAATCCTCCTGATACCTGATAAGCTCCTTGTTCAAATTTTCCTCCAGCATGCAGAGTGGTTAGCACAGTTTCTACTGTAGGTTTTTTGGTGGTTCTGTGTTTTTCAACAGGAATTCCTCTCCCGTTATCAGTGATTTCCACATATTGCTCATTATCGATGTGGATATAAATTTCATCACAGTGCCCAGCCATGAATTCGTCAACACTGTTATCCACAATTTCGTTAATTAAATGATGAAGACCTCTTTCATCGGTGCTCCCTATGTACATTCCAGGTCTTTTTCTTACAGGAACTAATCCTTCTAAAACCTGAATACTTTCTTGTGTATAGTCTTGTTGCTGCGCCAAATTTGTCTCCAATAATTTTTTATTTTATAACAACATGAAGTATTATTAAAAAATAAAAACCCTATATATTGTTATATTAGTATGAATAGAAATCTTAACAAAATTTTTATATTTTAACAATAATTCTGTGGTCGATAATATTTAATTCAGATATATATATATAATTTTGTTAAGATATATCTATTAATAAAATTTGGTAATAATCTTGGAAAATGAAAGATTAATTAATTCGGAAGCTAAATTAGAAGATTTTAAAACAGAAATTTCTTTGAGACCAAAAACTTTTTCAGAATATGTTGGACAAGGAAAAGTAAAACAAACATTGTCCATAGCCATTAAAGCTGCAAAAAAAAGACAAGAATCCCTAGATCATGTTTTGCTATATGGCCCTCCTGGGCTTGGGAAAACAACATTAGCTAATGTTATTGCAAACGAAATGGGTACGGATATAAAAGTAACTTCAGGGCCAGCTATTGAAAAAGCAGGGGATTTGGTTTCTATTTTAACAAGACTCCAAAAAAATGATGTTTTGTTTATTGACGAGATTCATCGATTGAATAAAATCTCTGAGGAAGTGTTGTATTCTGCTATGGAAGAATATAGAGTTTCATGGATTATTGATGAAGGACTGAAAGCAAGGAGTGTAAATTTAGGAATACAGCCTTTTACACTAATTGGAGCAACCACCAAATATGGCACCCTTAGCCCACCTTTAAGAGATAGATTTGGGTCAATATTCAGACTTGATTTTTATAATGACGCCGAGATGACGGATATATTACAAAGATCTTCAGATATATTTAAAATGAAAACAGAAAAAAAAGGATTGGACCAAATAGCTAAAAGATCAAGAAAAACCCCTAGAATTGGTAATAGATTATTGAGAAGAGTAAGAGATTATTCAGAAGTTAAATCAGATGGCAGTATTTCGTTAAAAGTGGTTTTAGATGCACTGGCACAACTAGAAGTTGATGATATTGGCCTAGATAAAATAGATATAGATTATTTACAATCTCTTATTCTTAAATTCGGAGGAGGTCCGGTTGGTCTTGATACTTTATCAGCTTCGATAAATGAAGACTCTGGCACGGTCGAAGATGTGATTGAGCCTTTTTTACTAAATTTAGGGTTTATTTCAAGAACTAATAGAGGAAGGACAGCTACAAGTTTAGCATTTAAACACCTTGGCATTGAAGAAGAACCTAAGCAAAAAAATTTAATTTGATTGCTTTTTAAATTGCTTGGCTGAATCTAGGTATTTGTAGTAATCTCCTTTTTGCTCTGTTAATTTTTTGTGTGAGCCTTGTTCGGTTATCTTGCCACCTTTTATTACAAAAATTTCGTCTGACATCCTAATTGTTGAAAGCCTATGAGCTACAACTATAGATGTTCTGTTTTTCAATAGAACTTTTAAAGCATTTTGAATTTTTAGCTCATTAATACTATCAATGTTTGAAGTTGCTTCATCTAGAATTAATATTTTAGGATCTTTGATTAGTGCTCTAGCAAATCCCATTAATTGTCTTTGTCCTTGGCTCATATTTACACCTCTTTCTGAAACGCTTGTTTCATATCCATTTTCAAGAGAAGTGATGTAATCATGTATTCCAATCGACTTGCACGCTTCTATTACTTGATCATCTTTTATGTTTTTTTGATTAAATTTCAAATTTTCTTTTATTGTTCCTTGAAACAAAAATGGGTCTTGGAGAACCATTGCAACTTGAGTACCAAGGTCTGATCTTGAAAAATTCTGTATATCTAGATCATCAATAAGCAACTGACCTTTCTTGTTTTTATTAGGAGGATAAAGACCTGTAATCAAAGAGGCAAGAGTTGATTTACCGGCACCTGTATCGCCGATAAAAGCAACAGTTGATCCAGGTTTAATAATCATATTTATATTCGTTAACACTTCTATATTATTATCATAAGAAAAATGAAAATTTTTGAATTCGATTTTTCCTGAAATGGAATTTGTTATTTTGTTAATTTCTACTGATTTTAAAAAAGGATCGATATCAAGAAATTCAAAAAGTCTAGAACCAGATGCCATTGATCTTTGAATTTGAGTATAGTGCATCATTAGATTTCTTATCGGATCAAAAAGTCTTTGAATGTATAAAACAGAAGCTATTATTACACCTATCTGTGTATAATCACTAATTATTAAATCGCTAGCTATAAATGAAGCAATTATTATCGCAGAACTAGTTAAGATATCTACAGGAGGCAATAATGCTGATGACAGTTTTTGGGCTTTGAGTGCGGAATTTAAATGAGTGTTTGTTTCAGTTTGAAACGTGCCAAAATTACTTTTTTCTCTATTAAAATTTTGTACTTCTTTTATTCCATTTAAATTTTCACTAAAAGATGAGTACACTTGTGAAATGGCTATTCTCACATTAATAAAAGCAGCCTTTGCTTTTGGTTGCCAAATTATTGCTGCGATAAAAAGAAGAGGCACTACTGATAATGAAGAAATACCAATTTTAAAATTCATTATTAGCAAAGTGGAACATATTCCTACTAGACTAAGTAAGTCCGCTAATGTCATAACAATGATTGCAAATGCTTCTTGTAATTGTGCCGTGTCACCCATTAATCGTGACATAACACTTCCGGACTTTGTATTTTGAAAATAATTTAAATTTAATTTTTGAAGATGGGAAAACATATCTATTCTTATATCTCTGAGTACATATTGTCCGGTTCTGGCTAAGTATATTTGCCCAAAATAATTAGTGATCCAAGCAAAAAACATTGTAATCATAAATATAAAAGATATAAAAAGTAATCCTGATTGTTTATCCGAATTTGTCAGGTTTGGGTTATTTATATAATCATCTATTCCAACTTTGATGAAATAAGGAATTAATACAACAAGTGCTGCAGACACCAGGGTGCAAATAGAACCAATTATAGATTCTTTTTTGTATCTTATTATGTACGGGAATAATCTTTTCACTACATTATAGTCGTAAAGTTTACCGAACATTTCGTCTTCGGAATTACCTCTAGACATTGGGCCAAATGTACTTCCTATCATAGTTTTAATTCCTCAATCTGCAACTTGTAAATTGTAAATATTTCTATATATGCCATTGTCTGATAACAAATCTTGATGATTGCCTGATTCTGCTATATTTCCATCTTTCATAACAATTATATTGTCGGATTCACCGAAGTTGTTTAATTTGTGAGCTATATTAATTACAGTTCTTCCTTTTTCAAGTTGTTTCAAAGAGTCTTGTATGTCTTTTTCTGTTGTGGCATCAACACTTGAAGTTGAATCATCTAAAATTAATATTGGAGGATCGAGTAAAAGCGTTCTCGCTATACTTATTCTTTGTTTTTGCCCACCTGACAAATTTGCGCCATTCTCAGATATTATTGAATCATATTTTTCAGGAAGTGATTGAATATAGTCATCAATTTGGGCAATTTGGGCAACTTTGATTATTTCTTGATCTGTTGCGCCTGGATTCCCATATTTAATATTATTTTTAAACGTTTCGTTAAATATAAAAACATCTTGATGAACATATCCTATATTTTTTCTTAATGTTCCCAGATTGATTTTTTTGATATCTACTCCATCGATAAAAACTTCTCCTTCGATAGGGTCATAAAATCGTAATAATAGTTGAACTAACGTACTTTTACCGCTGCCAGCTTCTCCTGTAATTGATATTTTTTGGTTTTTAAATATATTTAAATTAATATTATTTAAACTATTTGTCTTTGAGTCAGGGAATTTGTGTGAAATATTATGAAATTCTATTTCTCCGTCCATTCTGTAGTGATCAGAGCTTACATTAGGCGAACTTTGAATTTGTGACTGTGTATCAAGAATTTCGAAAATTCTGTTGCCACATGTTGATCCTCTGGTAGCTGCACTTAATAACCACCCAATCATTCTTACGGGCATAGCTAATAACTGTAGGTAAAACATAAAGCTAGTCAGATCACCAATATCCATTTCTCCATTAATTACTTTTATTCCTCCTACAGCAAGAACTAATGCAAGTACCATCCAATATGCAAACAAAACCGTTGTCATTGTGATTGCTCTAAAATTCTCTACTTTTATGTTTTCTGATTTAAACTCTTCATTTATATTTCCAAATTTATTAATTTGATGTTCTTCTGCATAAAAAGCTTTTACTACTTTTATTCCATTTAAATTTTCTTGCAGAACAGAATTTAATTCTGCATTTTTTTCTTGAACTCTTAACCATATCTTACGTAATTGAAGTCGCATTTTAGCTGCTATAAATCCTGCAATCACAAGAAAAGAACAAGCGTACAATGCTAACTCAACATTTTTTAGTAATAGTAGAACAATACAACCAACAAACATTAAAACAACATAGGGTGACCTTACTATTCCCATTGGAATAAACATTCTCATGCCCTCTATATCAACAATCACTCGAGACATTAATTCTCCAGTTTGAGTTCTGTTATGGAAGTAAAAATCTAATTTTTGTGATTTGTCATATAATTGGTCCCGAAGTACTTTTGAAACCTTAAATGATAATGCTTCTCCAAAGTAATTTTGCCCATAAGAAAAAAGGCCTCTTGTGCAACCTACTATAAAAAGCAGTAAAAGTAGAAAGTAAAGATTTGCTGATTTGTATATGGATTCATTTTTAGAATTAGGATCAATTTTATCTATGATTCCGCCCAATAATTCGGGGATGAGTAGATAGCTTGCGACGGCACCTATAGTACATAAGTAACCTAAGAACAAGTAAGGTTTGAATTTTAAAGTGTAAGAGGCTATCCTTAATAAAACATTCATATTGAATAAGTTAGTTTTTCTAATTTTTTATATTATTCTTTAAAATTTTTTTTTCAATACACAAATGTATTCTTAAAGTAATTAAAAACAAATATAAGAGGCAATTATGACAAATCTTAATATAAAAGAATTAATACAAATCCCATATTCATGCTCTCCATCAGCTTCTCCAGATAAAAAAAGAGTTGCTTATTTAAACAATTCTTCTGGGACCCCGCAGATTTGGATTGCCGAGCTAGATGGTACTCATCAACAGATTACGCATTACAGTGAAAGAGTTGCTCTTGTTTCCTGGTCTCCCTGTGGTAATTGGATATTGTTTGCCATTGATAAAGGCGGTGACGAGAATTTTCAAATAAAAATTATAGATTCATCTGATTATTCTAAAGTAATTTCTTTGACTTCAGATACGTCAATAAGAAACGACTTTGGCGGATGGTCTAGCGATGGAAGCTCTATAGTATATTCTTCAAATAAAAGAGATTTAGCTTACTTTGATTTATATGTACAACCTATTAATGGTGATTCAAAATTAGTTCATCAGACCGGGGGAGACATACACAATGTATCATTTACAGCTTTTTCCAATAACAAACAATTTATATTGTTTACAGAAGAAAGAACAAATAGATATCAATATTTAAAATTGCTAGAAATTGAAAGTGGCAAAATATCAAAGATATCTAATGACGAGCTAGTTGGGAGCTTTAAATCTGCGTTTTTTAATGATCAAGATAGTCAAATAACTATTATTACTAATCAAGGTCAAGATTTTTCTGGAATTGCAAATATTAATTTTGCGGATAACTCTGTTAATTATATTTATAGCTCTAATCATGAAGTTGAATTCATGAAGGAAGACAAAGAAAATAAACGTATAATATTTTTTGTTAATGATAGTGGATATTCTAAGTTAGGGATATTGAATTTAGACGATAATTCTTCAGTTATATTAGACAATCCAAAAAATGTTACTTTTATGGAACCAGGCTGGGCTTGGGCTATTTGTATTATAGATAAATCTAATGTTTTATTTACAATTAATTCTTCAAACCAAAATCCTGAAATTATTAAATTTAATTTAGAATCAGAAAAATATAATTTTTTCAATCGTTCCTATAATGGAAGTATTGAGTTAAAAGATTTACCTAGCCCTACTCTTCACACCTTTAAAACATTTGATGACCTTGATATTCCCTTTTTCTTTATTAAGCCTACTGATTTTGTACAAGGAGGTGAAAATCCGGTGTTGATACTAATACATGGAGGCCCTGAAGGCCAAGAGAGACCCATATTTAAACCTCAGATACAGTATTTAGTAAATAAAGGTATCGGAGTTTTGCTACCTAATGTCAGAGGAAGTGGTGGATACGGAGAATCTTATGGACATCTAGATGATAAATACAAAAGAATGGATTCGGTTAAAGATATCGAATATCTATGGAAATGGGTTGTTGATTCAGGCTGGGCTTCAAAAGATAAAATTGCTGTTATGGGAGGAAGCTATGGCGGATTTATGACACTTGCTTGCATTACTGAGTACCCAGATTTATGGGCAGCGGCGGTTGAACTGTACGGTATGGTAAATATGGTAACATTTTTTGAAAGAACAGCATCCTACAGAGCTCAGCACAGAGCTTATGAGTACGGAGATCCAATAGATGACAGAGATCTTTTAGAAAGTATATCTGCCATTCATAAGATTGATAAAATATCCACGCCTTTATTAGTTCTACATGGAGACGAAGACCCAAGAGTTCCTATGTATGAAACTGAACAATTGGTTAGTGAGCTAAAAGAAGCCGGGAAACCTGTAGATTTTGTTAGATTCAATGACGAAGGACATGGATTTGTCAAAGAAGAAAATCGAATAGTTGCAGATACTGCTATTGCTGAGTTTTTAACAAAATATTTATTGGGCTAATATTGATTTATGTTTCAAATTATAGAAGCTGCAATTAATCATGCAGATTGTATAAGTAATTTAGAAAAAGATTTTTTTGGTAAAAATGATATTTCTTATGAAGAAGTTTTGCTAGATTATAAAATAAATGATTACGTAGTTTATGTTGCAACTTTTAATTCAGAATGTATAGGTTATCTATGCGCTAGCTTAATTTGTGATGAATTGAATATTTACAATTTAGGCATCAAAGAAAAATATAGAAAGCAAGGTTATGGATATCAACTTTTAAATTTTACAATTAATTCCATTCAGACCATTTCCAATATATATGTGGAGTTGAGAAAAAGTAATTTGGCTGCTTTGAATTTATACAAAAAATTGGGATTTGAAATATATAATGAAAGAAGTAAGTATTATTCTATGCCAACAGAGGATGCTATTTTAATGAAATATATTACAAAAATGTAAATTATGTTTAAAGTAATAGCAAACAAATTTGATCAGAAAACAAATGCATACTTTGGATGGTTTGTACTATGTGGTGTGGGCTTAGTTCAATTAGTATCTAATGCTTCTGGAAGTTTAAATCTATCTATATTTATTGTTCCTATGTCAGCAGATTTGGGATTTTCTAGAACATTGTTTTCAGGAGCAATATCAGCAGGAAGTGTTTTGGCTGCTTTATTCTCAATACCTATCGGATTTTTGTTCGATTTGAGAAAAACCAGGCAAGTATTAATTGCTAGCGTTATTTTAATGGCAGCCGCAACATATTCTATGTCATTGATTAATGAGTGGATCTTACTTTATTTACTAATATCCATAACCAGAATGCTTTTTACAACTCCAATGATGGTTGGAGGATCCGTGATTGTTTCAAAATGGTTCATGTTGAAAAGAGGAAGGGCAAATGGAATACTATATGCTTTTCATTCTATTGGAATGATAGTATTTCCTGTATTTGGAGCTTTGTTTATTGTTAGTTTTGGATGGAGAGATTCTTGGGTTTATTTGAGTTATATAGTTTTATTAGCATTGTTGCCAGTTTTAATTTTTGTTTACGAAGAACCTAAAGAGCTCAAAATTGAAGGGCATTATGATGCTGATCTCAGCAACTTGAATATGGATTTTTCTTTAAGAGAAGCTTTAAATACAAAAGCATTATGGATTATAGCTTTTGGAACAGGGATACTGTATTTATTTCATTCAGGTATAAATAGCCATCAAGCAGCATTTCTACAAGAAAGAGGTATAAGCTTAGGATTGTCTTCATTAGTTATTTCAATAAACGCAATATCTACCGGATTAGGAAGTGTTTTTTGGGGATATATTTGTGATAAATTCAGCATAAAATATGCATTTTCTTCTGTTTTTGTATGTTCATTGATAGCATTGCTTTTGTTAATTTATACTAATGAAATTAACCTAGCTATTTTATCTGCTGTATTTTTCGGAGCTGCTATGGGTGGCATGCTAACAGTTCCTGCTGTTGGATATGCTACATATTTTGGAACAAACTCTTTAGGTAAGATAAGAGGATTTACAAATCCATTAAGTACAGCTGGCGCTGCGTCAGGAGTAATGGTTTCAGGAATATTCTATGATATATACGGAAGTTATGTTAATGCTTTTTGGCTGTATTTTATTATATCTATTTTAATGCTGATAGTGAGCTTATTTTTAAATAAACCGTCAATAAAAAATCAAAATCACTACTAATAATAAAAGCAAAAATATACAAATAAAACTCAAACAAAAATAAATAAGTACACATTATTTCATGAATTTTCTTACATTTTAGTATTATTGACCAATCTAACTTAAAAAAACAGAAATTAAGTTGACATTGTTATACTTACCTAGTAAATTAGTACCTACAAATTTTTAAGACGATAGAGACCACCTTGGTTTCTATTTCCTTTTTATTTGATTTTTTTATTAATAAAAAAAACGGTCGAAAGAAGTCTATTCTGAGACCAATTAGTTAGGAGGTTAGAATGAAATATTTCAAACTTTTACCTTTCGTGTTAGTATTTGCACTAGTATTAGGCTGTTCAAGTGATTCAGCTTCTAGTTCACCTGCTGCTCCACAGGCGCCAAGTGCACCTAAAGGATCAGATGCTACTACGAAAGAACAAGTACAACCTGTTAAACCTACTGGTGTTGCTTCTCTTGCAAAAACTCCTACTGCTCCAAAGGCTCCAACAGCCGGATCAGTTGTGAAAGCAAAAGCAGATGCTGGCGGTGTTAAGAAAGGCGGTACACTAGTATGGGCGTTAGAAGCTCCAGTTAAAGCTATTGATCCAGTATGGACAACTGCTACTGTTACTTGGAGAAGCTCCCAAATGGTATACGACAGCCTACAAAGACTTGACACAAGCTACTCATACCAGAACAATGGTTTTAAAACATGGGAAATGCAACCTGATGGATTAAAGTGGACTTTCACTCTTAGAGATGATATGAAATTCCATGATGGTTCAAAGGTAACTTCAACTGACGTACAGAAATCTGCTTTCAGATGGGCTGACAGAATTACTGCTGGTATCCAGATGTTCAAAAGAACAACTGAAGGTAACTTCTCTGATGCGAGTTTCAGTGTTGTAGATGCATCAACTTTTACTTTAAATCTTAAAGAGCCTTACCCAGTACTTTCAATGGGATTCTCTGAAGCTCCATTCATAATGAAAGCTTCAGTAGCTGGAACAGATGCTAACTCTCGTGTATCACAAGATGGTCACGACGGTAGTACCTATATTTCCTCTGGTCCATATGTACTTAAAAAATGGGTACCAGGTTACAGATTTGAGTATGAGCCACACCAAGGCTGGACTGGTCAAGTACCTGAAGGCGAATCCGTATGGGTTGATGGTGTAAACATTGTTGAGGTTCCTGATAAAACCACTCTATTAGCTGGTTTGAAAACAGGAAAAATTGACTACGCTACTTCTGGTAGTGCAGAGCAATACCTTGACTTAAGCGCTGATCCTAATATGGGAATTAAAACATCAGCTCCAGGTACACCGATTCTATTATTGAATCATACTAAATCACCTGGTAAATACTTAAATTGGAGAAAATCTTTACAGGCAGCACAAGATGCTAAGAAATTAATGTCAGTGCACGGTCCTGAACAGCTATGGCAAGTATGTCCTGCTATCTTCTTGTGTGGTACACCAGGAGAAAGTGCAGCTGGTAAAGATATGTACAACCAAGCTGACTTGACTAAAGCTCAAGAATACAGAGATGCATTCGTAGCTGAATCAGGTTGGGATCTTGCTAACGATGTTGTAGAAATGGTAAGTAACACTTCTTACCAAACTCACAGAGATCGATCTTTGATCAACATTGCTAGATTTAGAGAAATTGGTTATAAAGTTAACATGACTATGACTGACTGGGCTACTGCTGTTACAATCAGACAGAACAAAGATGCGTGGGATATTTTCCACACAGGATGTTGTTCTATCCCAAGTAACAACCCGGTTATGAACTGGTACTTAAGTCCTAAGACATATGGTTGGCATACAAACCAAACCATTATTGACTTACAGGCTCAATATACTAGAGAGTTAACCGATGAAGGTCGAGCGAAAGTTATAGACCAAGTACAACAATCATACTATGATCAGGTATCACATATATCTCCTGGTCAGAACTCTGGTTACCACGTATGGAGATCATCTACTGTAGGTGTTCACGATTACGCTGATTCCACACGTATGACTAACACTTGGATGGATAAATAAAAATATTCTTAAATATTTAATTTAGACATATAAATTAAAAAAGCCGCTGAAAATTAAACTTCAGCGGCTTTTTTAGTTGTTTTATAGTTTATATTGGTTGATTATTCTTAATACTTCTTAGATAATATTCAACACTTATATATTAAACTTAATTTTGATATGCAGAGATATATACTAAAAAGACTATTAGCAGCGATTCCTACTATGGCTATAGTTGGTGTTGTTGTTTTTTCAATTATTCACTTGGCTCCTGGTGACCCTGCCGCTATTATGGCTGGCGAAGATGCTGATTACGAGCAAGTTGAAGCAATGAGAGAATCTATGGGCTTACTAGACCCAATACCAGTACAATTCTGGAGATTTGTAAGCGGAGTGGCACAGGGAGACCTGGGAGAATCTATATTTTCTGGCCACAAGGTGTCTGCTCTAATATTAGACAGAGTTGAACCTACGCTATCTTTAGCAGTGTTAAGCTTGTCGTTATCTATATTGATATCTATCCCTGCCGGAGTGCTTGCTGCTTGGAAAATGAATTCTGTATTTGATAGGGTTGTAATGATTCTAGCTTTAACTGGATATGCGGTCCCTTATTTTGCTCTTGGCTATGTGATAATTTTCTTACTAGCAGTTCAAGTCGAGTGGTTCCCCGCGGGTGGCTATATATATATGAGTGAAGATTTCTGGGGATACCTGCATCATTTATTGCTTCCATCATTTGTCTTGGGATTTGCTGGATCAGCTTTGATTACTAGAATGACTAGGGCTACCATGCTAGAAGTATTAAAAGAAGATTATGTTAGAACTGCAAGATCAAAAGGTCTTGGAGAAACAATCGTTTTGTTAAGGCATGCGTTCAGAAATGCAGCCAACCCAGTTTTAACTGTAATTGGTTTTAGTATAGCTGGTTTTATTAGTGGTGTTGTAATTACTGAAACTGTATTTGCAATCCCAGGTATGGGTAGATTGATTACTGAGTCAATCGCACAACGAGACTTCCAAATAATTCAAAGTACAATTTTGGTTGTTGCTTTGATATACGTTTTGGTTAATTTAACAATAGATATTTTATACGTTTTTGTAGATCCAAGGATAAGGTACGATAGTTAATATGAGTAATAAAACAGACGCACAAGATTTAGCATTTCAAGGTCTTAGAGAGAAAGTACCTTGGCATAAAGCTGCATTAAGGGCAGTCTTAAGAAATCCTAATATGTTAATTGGAATAGTATTTATTTCACTAGTTGTTACATTAGCTCTCCTTTGCCCTCTACTTATTAAGTTGGGTATATTGAGAGATCCTTTTGTTTTTGATCCTCTCAATCGCTTACTTCCACCAGGCAGATCTGAAGAAGGAGATCTTTTTCTATTCGGAACGGGGCCATTAGGTAGAGACATCTTTTCTATGGTTATATATGGATCAAGAATTTCATTAGTAGTTGGTCTATCTGTTGCGATATTAGCAGCTGTTATAGGATCAGCAATTGGAATAGTTGCAGGTTATTTTTCTAGATTAGATGACATAGTAATGAGATTTATGGATGGTATTATGGCTATTCCTGGAATCTTGTTGGCTATCGTGTTGATGGCTATACTTGGACCAAAATTAGAAAATGTTATATTTGCTTTAACTGTAGTAGATGCGCCTAGAACTTCACGAATCGTTAGATCAGTTGTATTAACTATCAGAGAATCTCAGTATGTAGATGCAGCAAATGCATTTGGAGCGTCTAAAACAAGAATATTGTTAAGACACATAGCACCTAATACTTTTGCACCAGTTATTGTTCAGGCAACTTTCTTATTTGCCTCAGCTATTTTGTCAGAAGCTAGTTTGAGTTTCTTAGGAGCAGGTGTTCCGCCAGACATTCCCACATGGGGGAATATAATTGGAGAAGGCCGGATTTATTTTATTGGTAACTCTAATATTGTGATACTTCCGTCACTCGGATTATTTTTCCTAGCTTTGGCTGTTAATATGTTTGGTGACGGCTTGAGAGATAGCTTGGATCCTAAACTAAGAGGAAAAACATAAGAATATCGAAGAGTAATGTTTCTATTTCGATACTATCTATTTTCTTAATATTTATATGCTATAATATTTTTTATTCAAATTTATAATTCATGAGGTGATTTATGTTAATTAAAAATAATAAAATTACATCTTATTTTAAGCCTTTATTAATAATCTTTGCTTCTATGCTAATAGTATTAGGATGCGCTTCTGACACTGCTACTAGAGCTCATCAATCTAATGAATTTAGAGGAGAAGTCATACGTCCGGCAAGTTTGGAGTCAAAAAACTCCATGATACAAACTGCTATCTTTGAATATATATCTAAAATTGGATACGGAAAGACAGTACAAGACGTTAATGCTCGAGTTATGTTTTCTGATATGGATGACATAATAAGAAGATTTACTGTAACTGCTGAAGATGCTGTTGATACTTCAAAGAAAACAGGAGATGCAGGTATGGGATCAAGTAACTCTCGAATACATCTAGTGTTTGCATGGGATAGTGATAAACCACTTCCATCAAATGCCAGGAATGGTGCCTTAGATTCTTCTTTAATTATTTCATCTGATATCGACACAACTCATCCGGAAATTAAAACTCTTCTAGATAATTGGGACTTTTCACAAGCCCCTCTTCCAAAACTAGAAGAAAAAGCAAGAAAATTTAGAGAACAGGCTGACAGATGGATCGCGTACAATGAAGTTGCAATATATTTCTTGTTAAGAAATGAACCAATTTGGTCAAAATGGGTTTCTGCAGAGGCGAAAGCAAAATTAGATACTGAGTTATCTAAAGAACAAGGTATGGCTGCTCAGCAAAAAGATTAATTAGGATATCGATATTAATATTGTAGTTCTTAAAATTATATTGGGAGCCACTCAAGGTTTAATTGAGTGGCTCCCAGTTAGTTCTCAGGGAGTAATTTTATTTACTAGTAGTGTTTTTAATACTGATAATAAAACCCTAGAAGAAATATTTGCTTTTTCTTTGTGCCTTCACTTAGGTACTGCTTTTTCAGCTATATATATATATAGAAAAAAAATCGTTCTTCTTATTCAAGATTTTTTTCAAAAAAACAGATCTAAAAATGAAAGTATGTTTTATGTGTTAGCTACAACTATTAGTTTGATTATTTCATTGCCAATATATTTGTTGATACCGTTATTATCGGATAACATTGAACTTTTAGGCGTGGTTGGCATGATGGTCATTGGATTTATCTATTTAATAAATGGTCTAATTCAATTATTAGGTTCTAATATTAAAAATAAAACATCCAAACCCAATTATAATTTTTATAATGCTATTATTGTAGGGATATTTCAAGGACTCTCTATTATTCCAGGGATGAGTAGATCTGGAATGACTATATCTGCTTTATTAATAACAAAATTTGATAAAAATGAATCATTAAATATTAGTTTCATTTTAAGTATTCCTGTAACTATCATTGCAGGATTGATGGGTATCTATTTATTATTAGATGATATTATTATTAATTTGATATCTGTTTTGATAGCATTTATTGTAGGAATCATAACAATACGTTTTTTTATAATTTTCACCCGATCGGTAGTATTTTATAATTTTGTATTTTTTATAGGATTTCTTCTTATTTCAGGTGGGGTATTATATTTGATTTCGATTTAATTAAGAATCAAATTCTGTTATCATTTGGCCTGCTTTTGTTCCATTGTATTTTTCGTTTTCTACAACTAATTCTCCGTTAACAATTACATGAGATATCCCCTCAGGATACTGATGAGGATCAGCAAATGTAGCTTTTTCTTTTACTTTAGGTAAATCCATTATTACTATATCAGCAGCATATCCTGGTGTTAATCTTCCTCGATTTGTTAGGCCTAGTCTTTGTGCAGGCATTGAAGTCATTTTTCTTATAGCTTCCTGAATTGTAACTACGTTTTTTTCATTTACAAATTTTTGAATAAACCTTGGATTTGTTCCATAACTTCTCGGGTGAGGTTTTCCAACTGAAAGCTTACCTGTTGTAGCTAGAGATGACCCATCCGATGCAACAGCTATCAAATGATGAGATGCGAAATTTTCTACATCTTCATCTGTCATTCCATAACTGATAACACTTGCTTCCCCTTCTTGATATATTCTTAGTGCAGCTTCAGCTGGAGATGTATTCATTAAATCAGCAATTTCTATTAATGTTTTCCCTTCTAATGATTCATCTTCAACATATCTTGCAATAATTATTCCTTCAGCTCCTCTGCCTTTAGAAAAAGTATCAGTAATTTCTTCAACTAGCCTTCCGCGATCATCTTCGTTTGCCATATACTCTAATGTCTTTTCCCTGCCTCCAGATAAAGACCATCTAGGAAACAAAGCTCCAGTGAGTGCAGTGCTTGAAGCAGTATAAGGGTATTGATCTCCGGCTATATCTATTCCTTCTTCTAAAGTATCCTCTAGAAGTTGCAAGTATTCATCTGATTTCCCCCATACTTTTTGAGCTGCACATTTAACATGCGATATTTGGACTTTGCAATTTGCTCTTCTTCCAATTTCAATAGCTTCATTTAATGATACAAATAAGCCAACTGTCCTGCTCCCCTCATCTCTTTGATGAGTGGAATAGAGCTTGTTTCTTTTACCAACTTCTTCTGCCAAAGCTATTACTTCGTCTGTTCTAGCATAGTAACCAGGCGCGTAAAATAATCCTGTAGAAAGACCCAAAGCTCCTGCGTCCAATGATTCTGCTGTGAGCTGTTTCATATAATTTAACTCTTCTGCAGTAGGTGGTCTGTCATCTAATCCAATAACTGCAGCTCTTAGAGTACCGTGCCCAACTTGGAAAGCAACATTAAGAGGAGCACCAGACTTTTTCATTGCATTAATATATCCAGCATAATCAGTCCAATCTACATTTAAATCTTCAGGGTTATCTAGCATAGATACTCTTTGATTAAATATTGTTTTTGCTTCACCTATTAAAGGCGCACAAGTGCTCATTCCACAATTACCAATTAATTCTAAAGTTACCCCTTGTCTTACTTTACTATCAGCATCCGAATCTACCAAAAAAGATGAGTCACTGTGAGTATGAAGGTCTATAAAACCAGGAGATACAATTTTCCCGTTTGCATCAATAGATTTTTCTGATTGCAGATGTTCTTTATGAGTTATTGCTACTATTTTCCCGTTTTTAACATATATGTTCCCCAAATAAGGTTCTTGTCCTAGTCCGTCAACTATGGTTGCATTTTTGATTTCCAAGTTATTCATATTTACCCCTTTTTATAATACTGGTTTTTTGTTTTGCCATGGTTGTACAATTTCATATGCTCTTGAAGCCTGGAGAACGCTTAATTCATTTTCTTGAGCTCCAGCTATTTGTAATGAAATTGGTAATCCATCAGATGAAAAACCACAAGGTATCGTGGCTGCAGGATTGCCAGACCAATTAAATATTGCGGTAAATTGTGCTAATAAATAAGAGCCATTTTTATGATTAGTCTTTTCATTTTCTCCAAATGAATTAAGCATGTTGTTTTTATCATTGTATTTATAGTCAAATTGTACACCGTTGATTTTTTTTTGGAGGATTTCCACACTCATGAGCTGGTACTGCCATTGTTGGGGTGGCAATAAAATCATATTCATTAAATATAGAATCTATATAATTTCTAAACTTGTAAAGTTCTGAAATAGAATTCATATAATCAGGCCCTTCCCAATTTTTGACATTTTCTAACATTGCTCTAGTGTAATTCATCAATTTGTCAGGATTTTCTTCTAGAAATCTACCATTTTTGTTATACCCTAAAGCACCAAGTATCGGACCGATGTTTAGAGATAATTCTTTTATATCATATTTAAAGTCTAGGGGTTCTACAATTGCTCCCAGATTTTCATAAACTTTCATTGCTTCGCTTGTCTTTTTTTGTACTTCTGGATCAACGTTAATAGATCCTAGGTCAACAGACCAAGCTATCTTTTTACCCTTTATTCCTTCATCGATAGTAGTAATAAAATCTGGAGGGACTGTTTTTATTGTTGTAGATTCTGCTTCAGGATGCGGTCCTGACATAACTTGTAACATTATTGCACTATCTTTAACATACCAACTCATTGGTCCTATACAAGAAAAGTTGACTGGATTCCAACTTTGTAATCCACTGTGTTTTCTTGGAATTCTGCCTTGAGTTCCTTTAATTCCATATATTCCACATAACCCTGAAGGAATTCTAACTGAACCTCCTCCATCAGACCCTTGTGCAATTGGATGAATACCTGAGGCTATAGCAGCGCCAGCTCCACCGCTTGATCCTCCTGGAGTTCGAGAAAGATCCCACGGATTTCTGCAATCATCTCCCAGCCTATTGTCAGTTGTTGCGCAGAGCCCAAATTCTGGGGTGTTTGTTTTTCCTAGGATAATTCCGCCAGCATTTTTAATTCTTTCGATTGCAAGTGAGTCAAAATCTGAAATATTATTTTTGTAAAACCAAGATCCATTTGTTTGAGGCATTCCTTTTACACTTTCTAAATCTTTAATTGACGTAGGAATTCCGCCTAGAAGACCTATGTCTTCTCCTTTAGAAATCTTGGTATCTATTTTTGTAGCTTCATTTATTGCGTAGTCGTGAGCCACATGTAAAAACGCATTTGTTTTTTTATTTGTTTCATCTATTCTCTTTAATGCTAGTTTAGTTAGTTCTACAGATGAAATTTTTTTATTTATGAGACTTTTTTGGATTTCTGTAATTGATTTATACAAGATATCTGAATCTGGCAAAGTAAACCTCGATTAAATTATTAATATTAAAACAATACCATATTTAATTAGTTTTTTTTCTTTATCATTGATGAAAAAATAAAAATCATAATAATAAACAGCACAACTAAAATATTTGTAATGCCAATAATCTGAAAAACACTTTGGTAAGATAATTTTTCTAATAAAATCCCAATAAATATAGGGCCTGCTACCTTGCCAAAATTTCTTATAGATCCAACTATGCCCATAACTGTGCCGATATTATCATTTTTAGAATATTCTGATACTAGTGCTAAAGCAGATGGTAGTACACTTGCTTCTGAAATGCCAATTAAAATAGCAGGAATAAAAATTGTAGAAGAATTAATGGTAAATGAAACAAAAAACATTGATACACTTAGTAACAATAATCCAAATATAATATTTTTGTAGTATCCAAATTTATCTCCTGAAATTCCACCTAATGGTCTTAGAATTATATGAATGATTTCGACAGTTGTCAGAAAAGAGCCAGCGATTAGAGTATTGTAGCCAGAGTTAACAAGGTATATGGGTACAAAAACTTTCATTGAGTAAAACACAGCATAGAATGACCATTCAATCAAACTAACCACCCATACTTGTTTAAGTTTTGTAATAGTAAATAATTTTTTAATAAATAATATAATTTCTCTACTTGTAGATTTTTTTGATATTACTGTAGACGAAGAATTTTTATCTAAAATTATTGGAATAAAAGAAATAAAACTTATAATTCCTGTAAGAAAAAATAAATTTTTTGAATCATAATATAACATTAACAGACCGCCAAGAATGGGACCAACAAGATATCCGATTGTTCTTGCTGTGCCAAACCACCCTAAATAAGTTGCTCTTTGATTTGTGTAAACAGTTGATATGATAGCAAGGGTAATTGGTCCATAAATTGCAGTAGAAAGACCATGGAATAATCTAATTATTACTAGCTGATATGTTTGGTCAATAAATATATAAAATAATGGAGTTAATGCAAAAATAAGGTTAGCTAATAAAAGTAATTGTTTTTTGTTAAATTTATCTCCAATTCCTCCAATAATTGGTTTTAAAAATATACCAGTTAAAGTAGAAATTGAGCTAATTGTTCCAATTAGAGTGGTGCTTGCGCCTAAATTTTTTGCAAAGAAAGGCAACGCGAATTTACCCGTCATATATGAAGAGCGATTAATTAATTCAGCTGACCATAAATTTAGAAGAGTTTGATTACTTTTTAGAATTGATTTTGGTTTGTTTTTGTTCATAGTGATATATTTTAACTGTATTTTAGAAAAAAAATCATCTTTTTATATTAAATTACTATAAAAACACCGAAACCTTTCATTGAGTATAGACACCTTCATGCCATATGAGTAATAATAAGTCACCTTTTAATTTTTTATATTAGAAGGATTTACAAACAAATAATGTATTTACTAAAAACTAGTTAAATTGGAGGTGCCTTAATGAAATTATTTAAATGGTTACCAGTTTTAGCTATATTCGCCTTGTTGATTGTTGCTGCATGTTCTTCTGAAGAAGAAGCTGCCGCTCCAGCTGCAGCACCAGCTGCTGCTGCTGCTGCACCAGCTGCTGCTCCGTCAACACCCGCTCCAGCACCAGCTGCAGCTACAGGCGATGAGCCAAAATCTGGAGGTACATTACGTTATGTAGTACAAGGTAGTATAAAGTATATTGATACTATGGCTACTGGTGCTATTGTTACAGGAACTGTTGGTCGACACTCTTATGACCAGTTGTTTTGGAGAGACAAAGATTATAATATCTTTCCTCAAATGGCAACTGATTGGAATATGAGTCCTGACGGTTTAACATATACTTTCACAGTACGTGACGGTATAACATTCCACGATGGTAGCGCATTATCTATGGACGATGTTATGGAATCACATTCCAGGTTTGCAAGAGTTGATCCTTTAGGACGACAATTGTTAGCTATATCTCCAGGTAATGAAGGAAAATCATCAAAAGATTCAGCATTTAGTCAATCTGCTGATGGGAATACTATTACAATGAGTTTTAGTAAACCAACAGGAATGGTTTTGGAATTCTTAGCTCAGCTAGATCCAAGACAACCATCAATTATGCATAAAGATGTTTGGTCTTTAAAACCAGGAGAGCCAGTAAAAACTGCTGTCGGGACTGGTGCGTATAAAATGGATAAATGGATCCAGGGAGAAAAATTAGAATTTTCTAAATTTGATGGATACGTTCCAAACTCAGGTGAAGAATGGAATTTCACTAAAGGAGAAATCAACCAATACTTAGATGGTTTTGTTGCTCTTGATATTCCTGATCATTCAACAAGAATTGCTGCTTTGCAAACTGGTGAAGTAGATGTTCTTGATGACTTTACTATTGATTTGGCTTCAAACCTAAATGGCGTTGACGGTGTTACATGGTCTTCTATTAGAGATGGTAACATGGGAACAATGGCATTTAACTTACATCATGCTCCGTTCGATATGTCTGAAGCAGGCAGATTGGCAAGAAGAGCTGTTGTAGCTGCTGCACCTAACGGTAAAATTATGATGGCAGCTGTAGGTGGTGAAGACAAGTGGACAGAATGTTACATGGCTGTTCATTGCGGAACCCCTTGGAAAACATCAGTTACTGAAGCAATTCAAGCTGAAGGTATGAAGACTAAATCAGGAAATATGAAATTAGCTAAAGAAATTTTAGCTCAAGCTGAGGCATTAAGCCCAGGTATTTCTGAACAACAAGTTAGAATTATTGCGGCTAATGACATGCCATTTATGCCAGAAGCAGGCTTGGTAATGTGGGAAGCAATGAAAAACTTAGGATTTGTAAACACAGAGTTAGTATCCTTAGAC
>MDSV01099177.1_pt1 | contig 21401 bp, 12 predicted proteins | sample 810851 | NCBI WGS metagenome assembly MDSV01 (sample SAMN05326640, study PRJNA326480) | marine metagenome | isolation source: seawater | place: Atlantic Ocean: North East | collected 2012 | reverse complement strand
TATGTTTTACAAAAAATTAATACAAATGTCTTTAATAATCCTGTTTGTCTAAAGTATTTACTTTAGTATTATTGATTAACTCTTGAATGTTACTTTCTTGCAAACCTATTTAGATAAGGGAGTTTCTAAAAAAGCACTGACACCTAACATTGATTTCAAAAAAAATTTTCTTTTCATTTGAACTTATTAAAATTAGATGTTCAAATATAAATATATACACATTATAATTAAGCATTAACTTTTCTAATTTAGATGTATGAAAATAAATTTAATAATTTTCTTTTCACTCTTCTTAGTAATTGTAGAAGCACAAAATAAAACAGACAAATATATTACTAAATATAGCAGTATTGCTGTTCAAGAAATGAATAAATATAATATTCCAGCATCAATAACTCTTGCACAGGGAATTCTAGAGAGTGGAGCAGGGGAGAGCCGATTAGCAAAAGAAGGAAATAATCACTTTGGAATCAAATGTCATAGTAACTGGAAGGGGAAAACTATTATTGAAGATGATGATAAAAAAGGAGAATGTTTTAGAAAATATCATGATGTTACTGATTCTTATAGAGATCATTCCTTGTTTCTAGTAGAAAAGGGAAGGTACTCATTTCTATTTAAATATAAAAAATCACAATACAAAAAATGGGCAAAAGGTTTAAAAAAAGCAGGATATGCTACAAATCCAGAATATGCTAAATTACTCATTAATATAATTGAGAAAAATAAACTCTACAGATTTGACAATAATAATTTTGAAACAAAAAAGCTTTATTTTGCACATACTTACGGACTTCCTTATTTAACTGGATTAGGTGCATATTATTTTAATAAAAAATCAATATATTATTTAGAATCAAATACTTCATTTATATTTAGTGAAGCTAACTTTGGTTATAATTACAATATTTATAAAAGTATAAATATTGGATCAAACTCAGGAATTATTTATAGACCAACTAGAGATAAAAGTATAGTATCACAACTTTCAACTGAATTATCCTTTAGAAAAAAAAATATTTTAATTAGGGTAGGAGTACAGTTTCCTCTTTATGATATGGAATATATGCAAATACCTTATTTTAAATTAACTTACTTAATAGATTAATTTATAGTTATAAATTAATCCATTTTTAACATTTATAAAATTAAGCTTACCATCATTATCAATATCCAAAATATTAAAGTACCCATCTGTATCTATTGGGAATCCATCAATTAACTTATTATCTTTCAATAAATATAAACTACTATTAGATATAACTACTACAAAACCAGAAACATATGAAAGAGATTCTATTGGAGAGTCAAAATTAATTTTAATGGGTACTTTTTCTCTATTAAATACATAGTGTAAGATATTTCCATCTGAAATATAAAATCCGTCATTAAATGATAATATTTTAGCATTTAAATTTTTAATTTGTAAATCATAAGTTTCCGTATTACCATCTACAAATCCTTGCCAAAGTTTGTTTTCATTAGTAATTGCATAAAGCGAGCCATTATTAGTAATTTTAACAGAACTTTTAAAAATTTGATTATCTTTAAATTCACTCCTAATAGTACCATTTCTTGCTAATAATTTTGTTGTATTACTACTATTTGTTGATTTTAGAATATAATCTTTATCATCTACAACAAAATGTTGAGGATTATTATTAATAAGATCAGATGTTTTTAAATACTTCCACCCACTAACACTTGTCCCTTTTTTATCTAAATTATAAAGATAATTATCATTTCCATTAATAATAATTCGGTAGTTTTTATTACTATCATAATCGAACAAAGAGCTGCCAACTAATGTCGGAGTCGGTAAATTAACAGGAAAACCATCAACAAACTTACCATTTCTATCAACTAAATATAGTTTGTTTTTCGTATTAAAAAGTGCTTGAAATCTATTATTCTTATAAGTATCAACAGTATATATTTCACTTAAAATTGGTTCATCTATAGTTATACTCCAAAGTTTCTCACCAACTGTATTTAAAGCTACTAGATTAAAGTAATTATCCTGAATTAATATCATATTCTCATTTGTAAAATGATTGTAAACAAACTGAGGAGACATTTTAGTTGTTGTATCAAGTGGAAAATACCATTCCTCTTTTATTGATTCATTATAATTTTCATCATAAAAAAGACACATATTATGTATCATATCATTACCAGTTATATTAACTTGAAAGGTAAGTGCTGTAAATTTAGTTAAAGAATCAGCATTATAATTTGACATGTCTTTATCTAATAGCATGCTTGATAAAAATTCATAAGTTTTACTAGGATTAAGATAAAAGAAGACATTAGCATCGTCTGAAAAATAAGATCTTAAATTTTTAAAGGTTTTAGTTTTAGAAAAAATTTTTTTAGAAATATAGTTGTCAATAATATACTCTAAAGAAACTAAAGAGCTTCCAAAAATAATAAAATCATCAATGATTGTAAAATATGAATTTTTAGTATTAAAAAATGGACCAAACAAATTACCAACCATATTATCATCTAAAATTTTATTAATTCTGTAATCTTTATAATCAAAAGAAGAAGTAATTAAAACTTGAAGCATAGAGCTAGCTCTAATTGATTCTTTTGTTTTAATATATGAATAAGTATCACTGATACTTAAATCTTTAGAAATATTAAAGATACCAGCCTCATTATCAATTTCATTTATAAATGCCATATAATCTAGACCAGTACTATCTTCAATTAATCTTCTATTTTTATCCCAATTCCAAAATTCATTATTTTTTTGCAAAATTTTATTTTTATTAGAATAGATCTTATGTTGATTAGTAAATGAAATACTGAAAATTTTAGTTGTACTTTGAGGAATAATATCTAATACATCAATTGATTGATTTTTTTGAGAATAAAAGATATCTGTAAAATTATCAATTGAATCATCTAGTTTTCCAATCCCACTATATAAGACTGCATTTTGCTTTAATTTTATATCAGTAGCTACCCATTCTGAAAAGGAATTTACATTTAATTTAGTATTTGAAAGAATATTTCCTAAAGAAAATAAACTATTATAGTTAATCATTAGATTTATATCAGCTGATTTACTTATTGTTTTATAACAGTCGGAAAATAATTGAATTGAAAATAGATTGTCAGTATTATTATCTGAAGTTCTTATGGCATCAGTAATTAACATTTTATTACTTGAATAAAATAAAATATCTTCATTAAAACTGAAATATATATCTAAAGCTTTACTATGATAAATGATCTTATTATCATATTTAAATGTTTTTGTATTATTATCAAACAAAGAGATAATTCCCTTATTATCAATCATATTTTTTCTTTTGAACGAAGTACTATATAAAATAGCTGTTTTAGTGGCACTTACTTGATGTATTGAAAGAAAAATACTATTAGATGTAAAAATAGTTTGATTTGCAGTATAAAAACGACTTAACTGATTAATTTCTTGTAAAATAGTTTCAATTCTTTTAATGTTTTGAAGTTTTAAAAAAATATTTGAACTATTTAATTTACTACCAATATTTATAACATCATTTAATTGAAATATCAATGATGCATTAATTGGAACAATAGTAAGTGGACTAACTATCGATACTTGCGTTTTTTTGTAGGCATCTCTACCTATCAATAAAATTATTAATATTAAAAAAATAGGTACTGAAATCTTTAAAAATTTTCTAAACATAAATAGGTGACAATTTATTGCAAAATTAAAAATTTATATATCTAAACTTAACTGAGAGGGTAGTATTTGAAAACTTTTTCTATGATGCACTGTAGGACCTAAATTTATCAATACTTCTCTATGCTTTTTTGTAGGATATCCTTTATTATTTTTCCAATCATATTCATGGAAATTAAAATCTAAATTTTTCATAATATTATCACGATGATTTTTAGCAATAATAGATGCTGCAGCTATTGAAATATACTTTCCATCACCTTTAACAATACACTTATGTGTTAGATTTGGATAGACATTAAATCTATTCCCATCAACAAGTAATAAATTAGGCTTAACAGATAATTTTTTAATTGCTCTATGCATTGCCAAAAATGATGCATTCAATATATTGATTCTATCAATTTCATTAACTGTTGCTAATCCAACAGACCAACTAATTGATTCTTCTTTGATACATTCTGCTAACTTACACCTAACTTTAGATGGCAAAATTTTACTGTCATTAATTAAATTGTTTGAGTAACTTTTGGGTAATATTACTGCAGCAGCTACTACAGGACCTGCTAAACAACCTCTTCCAGATTCATCACAGCCTGCTACTATCATATCTAAAGAATAGTGTTTTAACATCTATCTTCCTATTAAGCCTCTAGCAGGAGGTTTTATTTTTCTGAGCTTCTGATAATTTCTCACATCAATATCTTCTTGTAGCCACCATTTACCATTTCTATATTGATATGCATTAAAAGTACCTTCAGGTATATAATACTCATACAAACCCTCTAAGTCAATACGACTTGGAACTAAATGATCAAATATAATTTGTTTTTTATCCTTATGATATTTTACACTAATAGATGTTTTTGAATCATACTGAAAAATAACTCTTTTTTGACTATGTTTAATTGAATTTTTAAAAATAGGGAGACCAAATTTAATCTTATTTTTTCCAGAAAAATACATTAAATCTATAATTTTTTTTCTACTATATCTATCATTTAAATCATATGAAAGAAGTAAATAATGTTTTATTCCTGACTTTTTAATATAAGCAATATCATATATAAGTCCGCCGTACCAGTTCTTAGCATCTAAACTAGCTTGTTCAGGGTTTCTAATATTGGCAGAATTATCATTTAGATGGATCAATTCATAACGTTTTCTTTTCTTATTGTGATAATGAACAATTGCATAATATTCATATGTATCATTATCTTTCCTAAGTAGCCAATTAAAAATACGAAATCTATTATCTGGTGATTTAATTTTTGCAATTGTAACTAATGAGTCAAAAGGAAAAACAAATGATTTTTCATATTTAAGAACATCAGTTAAGTTGGATATAAACGCATCATTAGATATCCTTCTCTGGTCCTCAGAACTTGCATTCATTATTTGATGTGCAATAACCTTTAAAGTATCTTCATATTCCGAAATTAGTCTAATATTTCCTTTTTGAGAGTAACTACTATAACTTACAGTAATAAAAATTATTAAGAATATTTTTTTCATCTTTCAAAGATAATTTTTTAATGTATTTATACAATTAAAATTATTTACTCTTTTTTATAGAATAAAAAATATACTAACTTTTATTAATAAAAGAAGACACTAATTGTCCTATAATAAATATTATGTTAAATAATTACTTTTATATTAACACCCTATTAAGGAAAAAAATTACTTATCAAGTGTTAAAAGGTATTTAATATATTTCTTGTGTTGTCTACTAGAAAAATCACCTGTATTTAAATTAAGATTATTTTTAATCCAATCTATGTTGTAATAAGCTGAACTTTGAGAAATATTATCATGAGTTGACTTTTTTTCAACAATATTTATTAATTTTTTAACATAACTTATTTGTAAATTTTGTCTAACGCTAGAAATATTAGTGTTTAAATCATCTTTAAAAATTGAATTTCTTAAATCAATCATATAATCAGTTAACATATATTTATTACCATATAACTGCGAGTTTGTTATTCTTTGTAAAACTTTAGGATGCAAAAGATGACTTAACAATCTATTCTGATAAGTTAAAATTCTCTGATGAATTGTAGGGTCTGTAGAGACACTAAACCCTCTTCTTTGAGATTGTAGGAATGGGAATATATCTGGCTGAAGAACTACTTTATTACTAAACCCATATTCAGCTATAACCTGCATTGCCTTTAATTGATTATCTAAATTGACACTTTCAAACGGTTTGACATTAGAATTTTGATTTATATGTGATAAATCAATATGAACACCTCCTATTTGCCTAGAAACTATTTCTAAAGCATTGAAATAAGAATAAACTAATGTTCTGTAAGTAGAATATAATTCTTGATATGTATCATTATTTTTAGTATACTTTGTTTTTAACTTTTTAAGAATTTGTTCAATCATTTCAATCCTTTGTAAAGAATGGTCGATTGGATTACTAGAAAGATCATAAATCATTGCATTTGGATCAGTTCCTTTACCTGGTGATCTCATATCAAAAGCATCATTAGCAAAAGCAAGGTCTTTTTCTATTGATCTAGATAATAATTTGTCAAGGAATTTTCTTTCAGTTTCATTGTTTTCAAACTGGGAATATCCATATTGTATTGCCCATATATCATATAAGCCAGGTTTTACATCAAAAAATAGACCTTGATCCTCTATTTTTTTTGTAATATTTATAGCAGGATATTCCATAACAGAATTACAAACACCTCTACTATTAACTATTTCTTTATTATTTAACTCATCTACAGTTAATAATGTACTGCCTTTAAAGTTATGATTTAGACCTAAGGTATGTCCAACTTCATGTAAAACCAATCTATATAAAGATTGTTTTACGAGCTCTTTTTCCATCTCATCACCAAGATCAAAAATTTTAATATAATCCACACCAAATGAAGTTTCTATCTTTTGATGAATTGCAGCAGAACAATTATAACCAACTTTATATTCATCTGAATTATTGTACAAATCATCTTCATAAATTCTTCTAGTTATATATGACCATTCTAACATTATATCAGCACCTAGAATTTGTCCTGTTCTAGGGTTGACAAATGAAGGACCATATCCTCCCCATGGAGGTCTTGGAGAAGATGTCCACCTTAAAACATTATATCTAATATCACCTGCATTCCAAGTCGCAGTGTCTGATTGAATTTTAACTTGAATTGCATTTTTAAATCCTGCCTCTTCAAAAGCAATATTCCACGATTCTACTCCTTCTTTTATTATATCTCTTAATTCATATGGGGTTGTCTTTTCAATCCACCAGACAATTGGTTCAACAGGATCAGAGAGAGGTTTAGAAGGATCTTTTTTTACAAGTTTCCATCTATTTATAAAATCTCTATAATTAATTCTATCAATAGTAGTCATATTATTAGTTTGCGTAGTAAAATAACCGACCCTTGTATCATCAAATCTTGGCTTATAATCATTCTTTGGCATACGAATTAAGCTATGCTGAACTAATACTGAAATAATTCTTGAATCAGTAACAGCTCCCCCACCACGTTTTGAAGGATATTTACTTTCATATGTATAATTTACAATAACATCTGTATTCTCAGGGTAATTTCTAATTTCATGATATCTTGTTTTTGATTTATTTAAATTACCCATCTTAAACCCTTTATATCCAGGCGAGTAAGATGACTTAATCTGCTGAAATGATTCATTTAGAAAAATATTATCAGCACTAATAAGAAATCGTGTCTTATCTAAATTCTTTGCGATAATTTTTTCAGAAATTATTATAGGAGTATTAATATTAGTTTTTGAAGCATTACTCAAAGGACTATCATCATCAAAAAAAAACTTAGTGTTTTCTATTGTTATATCTATATTGTCATAGAATTTACTAATTTTTATTATTTTAGATCCTCTAAATCTACCTTTTACAGAACCTGCTTCAAGTACACCATTCTCATAATAACTAAAATAAATATATTCTTTATCTAGATGAGAAGTATCTATTTCAAGATAAGACTTTCCATCTTTTTTGTTTTGATAGAAATTGAATAATCCTTCATATAAATTACAGCCTTTGGTTTTTTTTATTAACTCATCAACTTTAATTTTTTCCTTTTTAAATATATTTTGTGAAAGACATTCATTTATACAGAAACAAGAGAAAAAAGTAATTAGTAATATTTTAAAATTAATTTTCATCATTGTTTATATGATTCTATAACCTGTTTAATTTCTTCCGATTTTTTATAGTCTCCATTAAGATAGTATAACTGTTTTAGAGAAAGTAGAGTGTTCATATCTTCATCGTTTATATGATATGCAGCTTCTAAATAAGGTAAGGCTTTTTTAAATGAACTTTCTGCTTCTTTCTTCAATGTTTTATAAATAGTATTATTTGAAGTAGCATTAGCTTTATTATTTGTTTCAACACCTAAATTAAAGTAAAGTGCTCCTAAGTTATAATTAGCTCCAAAAAGATCAGGGTTTATCTCTAATGAAGCTTTATAATCACTTTCTGCATTAATAAAGTCATCATTTTGATCATAAATAGTTCCTCTATTAAAGAATAGCAATTCATTTTCGTCATCTAATGTAATAGCTTCACTTAGCTTATCAATTAACTCATTTGTCCTTCCAAGTTGAATGTACAAATTTATCTGTGCATTTATTAATGATTGGTCTAAATCAAACATTTCCCTACCGTTTGCTAGAAATTCAAGCGCTTTTTCCATGTTATTTTCTTCTTTATAGATATTGCTCATATGAATATAGATAGCGGGCTCATTAAAATTAATATCAATTAATTCTTGTAAAATCTCTTTAGATTTAGAATTATTTTTCATTCTATTAGAAGCAAAAAATGAGTTATAAAGAATAGTTTCCTTTGTTATATTACCTCTTTTAAGCTGATCTTCAGTATCCAAAGGAATTATATCAAAAATTGCAGTATAATAATCTATTGCTCTTGAGTAATCTTCTTCATTATATTTGTCTATAGCTTCATTAAACAATTTATAACCACATTGAACCAATCCAGCTAAAACATCTTCTTCTGTTGTCCATTTTCTTACTATCACTCTCCCTTTTTTATCCCTTTGCAAGCATTTAATATATGCCTCAGTAGCCTTTAATATAGCATCTTTATCTATTTCTGGCTCCTTTAATGCGATTTGCAAGTAAATTGGTGCTCTATAATTCCACATTTTTGGAGAATTAGCGGTACTTTCATTATTAAATGCCATATCAATAAATTCTTTAGCTTCTATAATTTTTAAAGATTTAAGAGATTTATCCTTCTCTGAATTATATTGTTTAAAGATTATTGCTGCAGAGGTAATATTTTGCTTCTGAGCATAAGAGAAAAGATTTACTAAAACTAGAATTTTTATTAAAATAATCTTTCGCATCATTAATAGTATTCTCACTTTCATATATTTAGTATTTAATTTCATTAATTTTAAATTTATATTTTAAACCATCAGTATCAGATTCTAAATTCTTTAACTTTTTCTTTATTAAGTATTTATTTCCTACAATAATGATTGACATTTTATCAGGTTTTATCTTTGCTTTTGCAATTGCATCAATATCAGATTTAGTAATTGAATTTAAAACATCAGCCTGCTTATCTATATATGTTTCATCCAAATCATAAGTTAGTATTCTATTTAAAAAACCTAATTTCTGACCTGCAGTTTCATACTTTAATGCTTCTCTTCCAAGAAAAGCATCCTTAGTAAATTGTAATTCCTTATCTGAAATACCAGTTGTTCTATAAGAATTAAACTCGTTGAATATTTCAATCAATGCACTATCTGTTGCTTCTGTTTTAACACTAGAAAACATAGCAAATGCACCATTGTTATTAGAAGCCATAAACATAGAGTTTGCTCCATAAGTCCAGCCTTTATCCTCTCTCAGATTCAAAAAGAACCTACCACTCATACCACCTCCAAGAGGGTAGTTCATTATTTGTGATTTAAAATGATCACCATCAACATCAAATTTATCAGCTAGATGTCCCATAATAATAAATGATTGTGAAGCTCCTTCTTTATTTAACAAAAATATTTCAGTCTCATTATTCTTTGGAAAATTAAAATTTGATGGTATTTCAATAATTTTAGACTGCCATTTTTCAAGAAATTTAATTTTTGGCAATAGTATTTTTTCATCTATATCTCCTACTACAATAAGAGAACTAATAGAAGGTGAATAATTATTTTTATAATAGCTCTGAATATCTGATAATTTAATTTTTTTAATTGATTTTTTATTAGTTACTCTACCATATGGTGTTTCACCAAATAATTGATTTCTAAAATATGTAAATCCTAAATATTGACCATTCTTTTTCATTGCTTCCATTCCTTCCAAAGTTTGTTTTTTAACTCTCTTAAAGTCTTCTTTATTAAAGGCTGGATTAAGTAATTTTTCTTCTACAAGAAGTAAAGTAGCATCTATGTTTTTTGTTAATGATTCAATATACATAGTTGTACCATCTTCATCAGATGAAAATGATATTTTACTACCTATTTTTTGTAATTCTACACTTATCTCTTCTGAAGAATATTTTCTAGTGCTTTCATTCATCATGTCAGCTGTCATACTTGCCAAACCAGAAAGCTTTTTTTCATCTAAAAGTCCTCCTCCATCAATTCTTAAGCGCATATAAATTTTTGGAATCTCTGATGACTTTGTTCCAATTATTTTCAGTCCATTATCAAATTTATATTTATAGTAATTTGGAACAACTGAAGGTTTTGCAGTTTTAGGTAATGGCTGAATGCTTCTGTCAAATATATCCACAGGTCTATTATATTTTAAACCTAAATATTGAGGTTCTTCTTTCAAAATCAAATCAATATTAGGATTAACTGAAATCATAGTATCTAACTTTTCTACAAATGGACTTTTTGCTCTAACCTGGTTTATAACTGCTTTCTTGTTTTTGATATATTTCTTAAATACTCTTATTACATCTTCTCTAGTAACACTATTATAACGTTCTAATTCTGAGGAAATATTATATTTTCCTTTTCCTAACCATTCCCATGAAGAAATAGAAGAAGCTTTAGATGAGATAGATGACTTTCTATCTATTAACTGAGACTCTATCTCTGCTTTAACCATAGCTAAATCTTCATCACTAAAACCTCTATTTTCCCATTCTGCAATAGTATTTCTTATATCTGCTTCAATATTGTTAAAATAAATACCAACATCTTCTTGCCAATCAGGAAATGATAATACTGTAAAGTGAAACTCTCCTGACAATTCTCTACATGGATGACTAACGCCAGCTTGTATTGCTTTTTCTGATTTAACAAAATTTTGATAGAAAATAGATTTTTTACCCTCTCCCATTAAAGAAGCTAAAATATCAAGTGCTGCTTCATCTTTATGATAATTTGGTACAGTAGGGAAAACCATATCAGTCATTGGCAAGTAAATATTATCTGTATATCCACAATATATATCAGAAGAAAGTCTAGGGACATTAGGTTTCTGCTTTCTAACTTCAGGTCCGCGATTAATAGAACCAAAATATTTCTCAACTAAAGGCAGAACTTCAGATGAGGTTACATCACCTGTAATTGTTAATATGGCATTATTTGGTCCATACCATCTTAAATAAAAGTTCTTTAGATCATCTAAAGTTGCTCTTTCAATATCATCCATATAACCAACAATAGGCCAATTATATGGATGTGAAGGTGGATATAAAGTTTGACCAAGAATTTCACCACTCATACCATAAGGTTGCTGCATCTGAACTTGATATTTTTCATTTTTAACGACATCTCTTTGATTTTCAAATTTTTCTTCAGTAACTGCATTAAGTAAAAAGCCCATTCTATCTGACTCTAACCAAAGAACTGTTTCTAAGTGATTGCTTGGAACAGTTTGAAAATATACTGTTCTATCAAAAGAAATATTCCCATTTAGCTGTCCTCCTGCTTCAGCAATAATTCTAGGTCCTCTTTCGTCTTCTACATGTTCTGAACCTTGAAATAGCATATGTTCAAAAAGATGAGCAAAACCTGATTTTCCTGCAGATTCACGATTAGAACCAACATGATAAGTAACATGAACTTGTACAATTGGATCTGAATGATCTTCATGAATTAATATTTTAAGACCATTTGGCAATTCCCATTTTTCATATGGAATATCAGTTTGATTAGTACTTGCAGCTTTAAGTAATTTTACTTCTTTATAATTTTGTGCATTCAAAACAGATATACAAAAAATTAAAATTATTAAAAAATTAATTTTCTTCATTTTCAATTTTGTTTTTATTATCATTATTTTCAATTTCTTTTTCGGATTCTTCATTATTTTCATTAGAATCTATAGTTTTAATTATGTTGCCTTGTTCATCTAATAAAACTTCTTCATGATCATCTTCAAATTTTGAAACTTTTGCTACAGAAGCTATTGTATCATCATCTTTTAGTCTAATAATCTTAACACCCTGAGTAGCTCTACCCATAACTCTTAAAGTATCAACACCAATCCTAATAGTAATACCAGATCTATTTATAACCATTAAATCATCAAGATCAGTTACATTTTTAAGGGCAATAAGGTTTCCAGTTTTTTCTGTAATATTAATTGTTTTCACTCCTTTTCCTCCTCTATTGGTAATTCTGTAATCTTCAACATCTGATCGTTTTCCATAACCATTTTCTGAAACTACTAATACAGATGAATTAATATCATTAACACATATCATACCAATAACCTCATCATTATGATCTGCCAATCTTATTCCTCTAACACCAGCTGCAGTCCTTCCCATTGCTCGAACCTTCTCTTCTTCAAATCTGATAGATTTTCCAGATTTTACTGCCATCATAATTTGAGAGTTTCCATTAGTCATTTTAGCTTCAAGTAATTGATCTCCATCCCTAATAGTAATTGCATTAATACCATTTGTTCTAGGACGAGAATACTGTTCTAATGATGTTTTTTTAATTACACCTTGCTTGGTACACATAACTATAAAGTTAGAATTAACGTATTCTTCATTTTTTAGATCTTTGGTATTAATATAAGCCATTACTTTATCATCTTTTGGCAGGTTAATTAAGTTTTGAATTGCTCTACCTTTTGATGTTTTTCCGCCTTCAGGAATTTCATATACTCTTAACCAAAAACACTTGCCTTTTTCAGTAAAAAATAGCATATAATCATGATTATTAGCCATTATCATTTCTTCAACAAAATCTTCATCCCTTGTTGTAGCTCCCCTACTACCAACTCCTCCTCTATTTTGAGATCTATACTCACTTAAAGAAGTTCTTTTAACATATCCTAAATGAGATATTGTTATTAAAACTTCTTCATTAGGAATCATGTCCTCAATACTTACTTCGGAAGATGAATATTCTATATTTGACCTTCTCTTGTCACCATACTTTTCCTTTACTAATTTTAAGTCATCAGACAATAATGTATATCGTAAGTCTTCATCAGATAAAATTAAATTAAAACGCTTTATTTTTTCCATTATTTCAGCATGCTCCTCTTTAATTTTATCCATTTCAAGACCAGTTAATTTTTGCAGTCTTAAATCAAGTATAGCTCTTGACTGAACTTCAGAAAGTCTAAAATTACTAATTAAGCCGTTTCTTGCAACTTCAGGAGTACGAGAAGATCTAATTAATTGTATAACAGCATCTAGATTATCTAAAGCAATTAATAATCCTTCTAAAATATGAGATCTCTTTTCAGCAGCAGCTAATTCAAATTTTGTCTTTCTTATAAGAACTTCATGCCTATGCTCAACAAATGAACCTATCAATTGTTTTAAATTTAAAAGAGCAGGTCTGCCTTTAACTAGAGCTATATTATTAACTGAAAATGAAGACTGTAAAGAGGTGTACTTAAACAATTTATTGAGCACTATATTTGGAATTGCATCTCTTTTTAAATCATAAACAATTCGCATCCCATTTCTGTCGGATTCATCTCTTATATCAGCTATTCCATCAAGCTTCTTAGAGTTAATTAAATCTGCAGTTTGTGAAATCATTGTAGATTTATTAATCATATAAGGAATCTCTTCAACAATAATCCTATCTCTAGTAGGAGTCTCTTCAAAATTCACCTTTCCTCTAATAACAATTCTTCCTCTTCCAGTTTCAAATGCAGATTTTACACCATCGTAACCGTATATTGTTCCACCTGTAGGAAAATCAGGAGCTTTAATATAATCCATTAATTCCGATATTTCAACATTGCCTCTTTTTTCAATATACATTAAAATCCCATCAACTATCTCAGAAATATTATGAGGAGGCATATTTGTAGCCATTCCAACAGCAATACCTGTTGTACCATTTAAAAGTAACGCAGGCAATCTTGATGGCAAAACTGAAGGTTCCTTTAAAGTGTCATCAAAGTTTAATTTCCAATCAACAGTTTCCTTATCAATATCTAGAAGCATGTCTTCAGCTGCTTTTCGCATTCTGGCTTCAGTATATCTCATTGCAGCTGGATTATCACCATCAACTGAACCAAAGTTTCCCTGACCATCAACAAGCATGTATCTAAGACTCCATTCTTGCGCCATACGTACCATAGCATCATAAACTGATGAATCGCCATGAGGATGAAACTTACCGAGAACTTCACCAACAATTCTAGCGGATTTTTTATATGATGAGTTTGATTTCACTCCTAATTCATGCATTCCAAACAAGACTCTTCTGTGAACTGGTTTTAATCCATCTCTTACATCTGGTAATGCTCTAGAGACTATTACAGACATTGAATAATCAATGTACTTTGTTTTCATCTCTTCCTCAATATTTATTGGAATAATTCTTTCTCCTAAAGTCATGTTTTTTTTTCTTTTTAAAGTTAAGAAACAAATTAAAGAAAATTTCGTATTTTATTATAATAATTAAGCTTTTTTTAAAGTAGTAAGTTATAAACAATTTTTGTTTAAAAAAAGATATATCAACAACTCAAAACAGTTTAGTTTTAGTAGGTATCTTGCAAAAGATTTATAAAAATAAAAATTTAAATTATGAGAACAGAATTTTCAAATAGAATGAAGGATGTTTTTACCTATGTAAGAGAAGAAGTTTTAAGATTAGGAGATAATAAAATTGGAATAGAACATCTCTTTCTAGGAATCTTAAGAGAAGGAGAAGGTACTGCAATTAGAGTATTAAAAAATCTTGGTATTGACCCAAATGATCTTAGAACTATTATTGAAAATAAAATTACATTTCGTGATGAAAAAATAAATATAACTAAAGATAGTGTGCAATTCAAAAAGCAAACTGAAAGAGTTCTTAAGAAATCAATCATGGAACAAACAAACTTAAATGATAACGAGATTAAAACTATACATGTCTTGTTAGCTATATTATTAGATACAAATAATATTGTCACTAACTCATTTGAAGAAATTCATGTAGATTATGAAATGGTTCTTAATGAATATGAAAAAGAAATAAAAAATGAAGCTTCGGAAAGCTATGATAATTTAGATAAAGGTGAAAATGATGATGATATCTTTGGTCCTCAAACAAGCGAAAAAACTCAAGCAAAGACTACAACTCCAGTACTTGATAATTTCGGCAGAGATCTTACACAATATGCAAATGAGGGGAAGTTAGACCCTATTGTTGGAAGAATGAAAGAAATTGAAAGAGTATCTCAAATTCTTAGTAGAAGAAAGAAAAACAATCCGATTTTAGTGGGAGAACCAGGAGTTGGAAAATCTGCTATTGCTGAAGGACTGGCTATAAGAATAGTTCAGAAGAAGGTCTCAAGAGTTCTTTTCAATAGAAGGGTTGTAATGCTTGATCTTGCAGCATTAGTTGCAGGAACTAAATACAGGGGTCAATTTGAAGAGAGAATGAAAGGTGTTATTAATGAATTAGAAAAAAACCCTGATATTATTTTATTTATCGATGAAATACATACACTAGTTGGTGCTGGTGGAGCCACAGGATCATTAGATGCATCAAACATGTTTAAACCTGCATTAGCAAGAGGAGAGTTACAGTGTATTGGCGCAACCACATTAAATGAGTACAGACAGCACATTGAAAAAGACGGAGCCTTAGAGAGAAGATTTCAAAAAGTTATAGTTGATCCTACCACTATTGAAGAGACTATAGAGATTTTAAATAATATTAAAATTAAGTACGAGCAACATCATAATGTTATTTATACAGATGAAGCTATCAAATCCTGTGTTATACTAACTGATAGGTATATGAATGATAGATTTTTACCTGACAAAGCAATAGATGCTCTAGACGAAGCCGGATCTCGTGTTCATATAACTAATGTTAAAACACCTAAGCAAATAAATATTTTAGAAGACCAATTATTAACTATCACAGCAAGAAAAAAAGAAGCTATTAAACAACAAAAGTTTGAAAAAGCAGCAGAATTAAGAGATAGTGAGAAAAAGACCCAAGCTCAATTAGAACATGCACAAAATATCTGGCAAAAAGAACTAGCATCAAATAAAGAAATAGTTTCAGAAGAAAATGTTGCAGATGTAATATCAATTATGACTGGTATACCAGTAAATAGAGTAGCATCACAAGAGAGAAAAAAACTATCATTAATGACAAATAATATTAAACAAAAAATTATTGGTCAGAATGAAGCTGTTGAAAAGGTGGTAAGAGCAATTAGAAGAAATCGAGTTGGACTTAAGGATCCAACTAAACCAATTGGCTCATTTATATTTCTTGGCCCTACAGGAGTGGGTAAAACTCAACTTACAAAAGCTTTATCAGAAGAAATTTTTGATTCTCAAGAAGCTCTAATAAGAATTGATATGAGTGAATTTATGGAAAAATTTGCGGTTAGCAGACTAGTAGGCGCACCTCCTGGATATATTGGCTATGAAGAAGGAGGACAACTAACTGAACAAGTTAGACGTAAACCTTATTCAGTTATTTTACTTGATGAAATTGAAAAAGCCCATCCAGATGTCTTTAACCTTTTATTACAAGCTCTTGATGATGGACAAATGACTGATAGTTTAGGTAGAAAAGTTAGCTTTAAAAATACTATAATTATTATGACCTCGAATATAGGGGCTAGAGAGATTAAAGATTTTGGACAAGGAATAGGTTTTAATACTCGAGCTAAAAAGTTAAATAGTTCAAATAATAATAAAAGTGTTATTGAAAAAGCCCTAAAGCGTGCCTTTTCTCCTGAATTTCTTAATAGAATTGATGATGTAATTATTTTTAATAATTTAAATAAAGATGATATTAACCAAATAATTGACATTGAAATGAATAGCTTATTAAAACGAATAGAGACATTAGGCTATACAGTCAAAATAAGCAAGAAAGCAAAAGACTTTATTGCTGAAAAAGGTTTTGACTCAAAATTTGGAGCTAGACCACTAAAACGTGCTATTCAAAAGTATTTTGAAGACCCATTATCAGAAGAAATTATTAATGCAAAAATTAATGAAGGTGATAATATTAAAGTAAGTATGAGTAAAGATGAAGCTAATTTAGAGATAAAAATTTTAAAACTAAAAAAAATCAAAAAAAGAAAGAAAAAAATAAATTAAAAAGCTAAGTTTTCTACAAAAGAAACTTCTATTATTTAAAACTTGACAAAATGAAACAATATTAATTATTCTTTTCAGATTCAATTATTTTCATATATGTATCCATAGCTATTTCACTCATTCCAGTAAAAGAAAATCCTCCATCGTGAAATAAATTTTGCATAGTTACTTTTCTTGTATAGTCAGAAAATAATGAAATACAATAATCAGCACAATCATCAGCTGATGCATTTCCTAAAGGAGACAAATCATTAGCAAATCTATAAAAGCCATCAAAACCATCAACACCACTACCAGCTGTAGTTTCAGTTGGAGATTGAGAAATAGTATTTACTCTAACATTTCTTCTTAAACCATAATGATAACCAAAACTCCTAGCAATAGATTCTAAAACAGCCTTATTGTCTGCCATATCGTTATAAGTATGAAAAACACGCTGAGCAGCAATATATGATAGGCCTATTACAGAGCCCCATTCATTTAAAGCATCAAGTTCCCATGCAGTTTGTAAAGTTTTATGAAATGACATAGCGGATACATCATATCCTTTAATAGTCCAGTCATAATTTTGCTCATAATAAGGCTTACCTTTTCTTACATTAATAGACATACCAATTGAATGGAGGATAAAATCAATTTTACCACCAAGCTCTAAGATTGATTCTTTATAAAGTTTTTTTAAATCTTCTAATGATGTTGCGTCAGCAGGAATAACCTTAGAGTTAGTTTTTTCTGCTAATTCATTAATTGATCCCATTCTTATGGCTATTGGTGCATTTGTCAAAACAAATCTTGCTCCTTCATTATTAGCATGTTCAGCAACCTTCCATGCTATAGACTTTTCATCTAACGCTCCAAAGATAATTCCTCTTTTTCCTTTTAAAATATTATTTGACATTTTATTATAATTTATTTACAAAGATAAGATTATTGACTTAATAAAACTTTTGCATTATTAAATGCTTCTGAAGTTACTTGCTTTCCACTTAACAATTTAGCAATTTCTTCTACTCTTTGCTCTTTAGACAAAAGTACTACATTAGAGCTGGTTTCACTATTAACAACTGATTTAAAAACTTTGAAATGTTCTTCTGCCTTTGATGCAATCTGAGGTAAATGGGAAATCACAATAAGCTGTGTGGATTCACTAATATCTTGCATCATCTTTGCCATTAAAGATGCTATTTCACCACTAACACCAATATCAATTTCATCAAAAATTAATGTACTAACTTTTGAAGATTTTGCAGATATATATTTAATTGCAAGCATAAGTCTAGACAATTCACCTCCAGAAGCTACTTTAGAAATTTCTAAAAGGGGAAAGCCCTTATTTGCAGAAAAGAGGAAAGAGATATCAGAATTTCCAAATTCACTAAAGTTATCATTTAGATTTATTTCTATATTAAATTGTGCATATGGCATTCCTAAAGCTTTTAAACTTTTTTCAATCTCTAACTTTAAAGCAGGTAAAGCTTTAAGTCTTTTATTATTTAATTCAGATGCTTTTGTTTGAAGTATAATTAATTGTGAATTTAGCTGCTTCATCTTTTTTTTAAATTCAATATCGAATGAAACAGAAAGTTGTATTTTACTTTGTATTTCATTTTTATAAGCAAGTAAATCCTGAATATCTATTTTTTTGTGCTTTATTAATATTCTATTAATACTATCTAATCTAGCATTATAATTTACTAACTCAGAGGGATTTAATAATATTTCATCCTCTAGTGAGTTAAAATGAGAGCTAATATCATCTAATTCAATAAGTACACTATCAATTCTATTGTAAAACTTACTAAAATTATCATACTCAGACAACTTTCTTTTTAAAGATGACAACTGTGAAATAATACCTAATTCATTATTTAGAAAATGATCACAATCAGAAATTACATTTTTAACTCCTTCTAAATTTTCTAAAAGGGAGATTTTTTTTTCTAAATCTTCTTTCTCATTTATTTTGAAATTATAATTTTCTAGTTCTTCTAATTGATATTCAAGAAAATTTAACTCATTTGCTGATAAACTACCTGATTTTTTAATAATTTCTAAATCTTTATTAATTTGATTGTACTTAATTAATTCTTTCTGATAATTATTAAGTTCTTTATCTGATTTAGCTAATTTATCAATTAGTAAAAACTGTGCAAAATCATCCTTAAATATATTTGATTGATTCTGCGAATGAATTTCTATAATTTGATTTCTAAAATCAGAGAGTATATTTAATAATACTGGACTATCATTTATAAAAGCCCTACTTCTTCCATCTGGATATATTTCTCGTCTAACAATTGTTAATTTTTGAAAATCAAGATTATTTTCTTCAAAAAAAATATGATGTGATTTTTTAATATAAAAAACACCTTCAATTATAGCTTTAGAAGAGATCTCATTTAAAGAAAATCGCTCTACTCTCTTTCCTAATAATAATGAAAGTGCATCAAGCATAATTGATTTTCCAGCACCTGTTTCTCCAGAAATTACTGTAAAACCATCATTAAAATTCACATATACATTCTTTAATAATGTATAATTGTTAATTTTAAGACTTTTAATCATCTCTCTTTTTCTGATTCTTCTTTAGTAATAGTCTCATATTTTGAAGAGTGTGATGGATCTATTTCTAATAGTGTCTTAATAATTCTTGATTGTTCATTAGGAAAAGCACCAGAGTAAATATTAACAATTTCATCTGCTTTTGCATCAAAAAACAATTGTAAAAGAAATGCGGAAGGATTTTCTCTATATATACTTTTTAAATTCTCAAGAGCTTCAGTAATTTCAAATCTAGCATCCTCTGACTCCTCTCCTAATTTATCTAAACCATGTCTATGATAACGATACATAACAGAGTGAAAATCCACATACCTTTGATTTATTAGATCATTTGCTAGCCAATAACGATTTTTATCACTTTCAAAAGCCTTCCAACCAGGTTCTCTAGCATTCTGTGCATTTGATACTATTCTTTGAGCTATATTAAAATATTCATTACCACCTTCTTCAGAAAAAGTAGAAAAATCTAAACCTATAATAATATTCACATAAAATGCTAAAACAGATGTTAAATTAGAAAGATGAGTAGCATCTGAAAATTCTAAGGACTGATATTCTAAGTACTTAAATCTAAATTTATTATCAAGATAATTAAATAATGTAGTTTTATATGAAGTACCGAAAACAGGCCTAGTACTTTGAATTTGAATTGACCCCTCGTACTCGTCATTAGAAATTTGTTTAGTTATATTAATTCTAAAAGTACATTCTATTCTTTCTTCATTTTCAATTTTGGTTGTTGTCCAGACTCTATTATTAATAAATTCATGTATATCTGTTCTTAAGGTTTGAAATACTTTTCTATCACTAGTTTGAACTTGAGAGGCACTAACACTAACATTACATAAAAGCTCTTGAGTATAAACATTAAAAAAGATTGATGTTAAAAATAAAGTAAGATATATCCTTTTTTTTAACATAACTCACCAATTTTTGTAATAATATCTTTAGCAACCTCTGATTTATCTTTTAGCATAAAATTATCAATGTTAAAATTAGAATCAATAATAGTAATTTTATTTGTGTTATATCCAAAACCAGAACCTTTATCATTTAATGAATTAAGCACAATCATATCAAAACCTTTATTAATAAGTTTATTTTTAGCATTTTCTATTTCATTCTCTGTTTCTAAAGCAAAACCAACTACAAACTGATTGGGTTTTTTATTTAATCCCATCAAAGCTGCAATATCAATATTCTTGACAAGTTTAATCTTGAAACTTTCATTAGATTTTTTAATTTTTTTGTTAGCTACAATTTCAGGCTTATAATCAGAGACAGCAGCAGCAAAAATAGATATATCTGATTCAGAAAAATATTCTTTAACGAAACTTAACATTTCATTAGCAGTATTTACTTTATGGACTTTAATATTAAAATGATTAATGTCAATATGAGAGGGGCCCATTATAAGATTAACTTTAGCTCCATTATTAGCGCATTCTAAGGCTAATGAAACACCCATTTTTCCAGTAGAGTGATTTCCAATAAAACGGACTGGATCAATAGGTTCATAAGTTGGTCCTGCTGTAATTAATACTTTTTTGTTTAAAAATATTAAATCTTTAGATAAATAAGTGATAATATGATCAATTATTTCAGATG
>MDSV01096792.1_pt1 | contig 21415 bp, 21 predicted proteins | sample 810851 | NCBI WGS metagenome assembly MDSV01 (sample SAMN05326640, study PRJNA326480) | marine metagenome | isolation source: seawater | place: Atlantic Ocean: North East | collected 2012 | reverse complement strand
CTAACGGAATTGTTAATGTTTCTGCAAAAGATAAAGGAACTGGAAAAGAACAAAAAATTCAAATTCAAGCTTCTGGGGGCTTAAGTGATGAAGAAATAGAAAAAATGGTTAAAGATGCTGAGGCCAATAAAGAAACAGATAAGAAAAAAAGAGAAGTAGTTGATGTAAGAAATCAAGCAGATACTTTGATTCATTCAACTGATAAAAACCTTAAAGAACATGGCTCTAAAGTTTCCGATGCAGACAAAAAAGCTATTGAAGACGCTTCGGCCTCTTTAAAGGAAGCTCTAAAAGATGAAAATATTGAAGATATAAAAAAGAAAACAGAAACATTAGTTCAAGCTTCAATGAAACTCGGTGAGGCAATTTATAAATCACAGCAAAAAGATAAACCTGGTTCTGACAAAGACGGAAACAAAGATAACAAGGATAATAAGGACGATAATGTTGTAGATGCTGATTTCGAAGAAGTAAAAGAAGAAAATAAAGACGGAAATCAAGAAAAAAGCGCCTAAAATAACATCTAATTGTCTAGGTTATATAAATGGCTAAACGAGATTATTACGATGTTCTTGGAATAAATAAAAATGCAAGTCCTCAAGATATAAAATCTGCATATAGAAAATTAGCTATTAAATATCATCCTGATAAAAACCCAGGTGATAAATCTGCTGAAGAAAAGTTTAAAGAGGCTAGTGAAGCTTACGGAATACTTTCTGATAAAAGTAAAAAAGAAAATTACGATAGTTTTGGTCATGCAGCATTTGAAAATGGTGGTAGCCGAAGTGGTGGATTTGGAGGATTTGGTGGAGCAGACTTTTCAGATATTTTTGAGGATTTTTTTGGAGACTTTGGGGGAGGAAGAAAAAGTTCAAGAGGCAGAAACTCAACTAACAGAGGTGCAGATTTAAGATACGATTTATCAATATCATTAGAAGAGTCTTATTCTGGAAAAAAACAGAATATACAATTCTCTACTTCTGAAAAATGTGTTACTTGCAAAGGAAATGGATCAAAACCTGGTTATAGCCCAGATAGATGTACTTATTGTGGGGGGAATGGTAGAATAAGATCTAATCAAGGTTTTTTTACTGTACAACAAACTTGCCCTCAATGTTCAGGTAGTGGTGAGGAAATAACAAATCCTTGTTCTGATTGTAATGGACAAGGAAATAAACAAGCTACAAAAAAAGTATCTGTTACTATTCCAAAAGGTGTAGATGATGGAACAAGAATTAGACTTGCCGGTAAAGGAGAAGCGGGATCTAGAGGTGGAGCAAGTGGTGATTTATATCTATTTATCAATGTAAAATCACATGAATTGTTTAAAAGATCAGATGTAAATTTATTTTTTGAATTTCCGATATCAATAACTGATGCTGCATTAGGAACTACAATAGAAATTCCAACTATAGATGGGAAAAAAGCCAAAATAAAAATCCCCGAGGGAACACAAGATGGAAAACAATTTAGATTGAAAGGTAAAGGAATGCCATTTATGCGAAGAGGAGATTATGGAGATTTTTATGTACAAGTTAAGACTGAAGTTCCTGTGTACTTAAATAAAGAGCAAAAAACACTTCTTGAAAAATTCAGAGAAATTGAAAATGAAAAATCTAATCCTAGTATTAAAAAATTTTTTCAAAAAGCAAAAAATTTCTGGAATAATTGATAATGGGAATAGATCAAATAATTCCAGCAATTTTTTTAATTGCTGTTTTATTCCTCGTGCTTCCGGTCTTTTTAGGTACAAATTCAAATTTAAGACAACTTTTTAAGAATTTGTCAATTTGGGTTATAATAGTTGTCACCATTGTATTAATTGCTTATCTTATATTTTAATGAAAAAAATAAACTTAGCTATAACTGGTTGTATGGGCCGCATGGGTCAACAATTAATTAAATCTGCTAAATCAAATAACAATTTTAAAGTTATTGCTTTAACAGAAAATAAAAGATTTAACAAAAAAATAAGTGGGGTCCAACTTTCTTTAAATTCAGAAAAAACATTTAAAAAAACAAACTTAATTATAGATTTTACAGTTCCTAAATGCACACTAGAAATTTTAAAAATTGCTTCAAAATTAAAAAAAAGAGTAGTTATAGGAACAACAGGATTTACAAAAAAAGAGGAAAAAATAATTGAAAAATTTTCCAAAAAAATCCCTATCTTAAAAGCAGGGAATATGAGTTTAGGAATCAATCTTTTAATGTACCTAACTGAGATCACATCAGGTTCACTAGGAAAAAAATTTTTTAGTAAAATATTTGAAGTACATCACAAATATAAAAAAGATTATCCATCTGGTACAGCATTAATGCTTGGAAAAGGAATTGCTGTTGGGAAAAACAAAAATTTTTATAAATTAATAGGAAAAAAATATTTAAATAAAAAAAACTTTCCTTACGGAAATAAGATTAATTTTAATTCTATTAGAAGAGGTAAAATTATTGGCGAACATGAGGTAAGATTCTCAAGTGGTAAAGAAATAATTACTTTAAATCATGAAGCTCATGATAGAGCTCTATATTCTGAAGGAGCTTTATCTGCAGCAAAATGGTTGATGACGAAAAAACCTGGTCTTTATTCTATGAGAGATCTTATGAATTTCAAATAATGAATGAAATTAGAAGAGCTAAAGCAATTTCAAAAATTCTTAATAAAACTTATCCAAAATTATCTGTACCTTTAAGAAGTAGAAATGTTTTTACTTTACTCATCTCTGTTTTACTTTCGGCTCAATGTACTGATTTGAATGTTAACAATGTAACTAGAAGTATTTATCCAAAATATTATACTCCTTATCATTTTATAAAATTAGGTAGAAAAAAAATAGAAAAATTAATTAAAAGAATAGGTATTTATAGAATTAAAGCTAAAAGCATTTTTAATTTGTCTAAAATGTTAGTTGAAAAACATAGTGGTAAAGTTCCAAAATCTTTTGAAGATTTAGAAAAACTTCCTGGTGTTGGACATAAAACTGCTAGTGTAGTTATGTCCCAAGGTTTTGGATACCCTGCATTTCCAATTGATACCCATATTCATAGATTGGCTCAAAGATGGGGTTTGACTAGTGGAGAGAATGTTACAAAAACTGAAGAGGATCTTAAAAGATTATTTCCTAAAAAAAACTGGAACAAACTTCATCTACAGATAATTTTTTATGGGAGAGAGTATTGCAAAGCCAGAAATTGTTATGGGATATCTTGTAAAATTTGCACTACTTGTTATCCTAACAGAACAAAACCCATAAAAACTAAAAAAGCTTAATATGAAAATTGTTGGAATTGGAAACGCAATTATCGATGTAATTTGTAAAGTTGAAGAAAATTTTATTTTTCAAAACAACTTAACAAAAGGTACTATGAAATTAATTTTTAATGAACATGAATTCCAAAATTTATTATCAGATTTAAAAATAGAAAAAACAATTTCAGGTGGATCAGTAGCAAACTCCATAGTTGGTTTATCTAAACTAAATAATAAAGTAGGATTTATAGGAAAAATTTCAAATGATGAATTTGGTAATAAATATGAAAAAGGATTAAAGGATGAAAAAGTTGAATATTATTATAATAAGAAAAAAGAGGATTTACCGACAGGAACATGTTTAATTTTAGTAACACCTGACTCTGAACGAACAATGTGTACTTTTTTAGGTACAGCAGGAAAAATAAGCGAAAAAGACGTGGATGAAAAAATAATTAAAGAGTCTGAACTAACTTTTCTTGAGGGCTATTTGTGGGATGAGGGAGAGCCAAAAAAAGCTTTTGATAAAGCTATAAATTGTTCAAATATAACAGCAATGTCTTTATCTGATCAATTTTGTGTAGAAAGACATAAAAAAAATTTTTTAGATCTAGTAAAGAATAAACTTGAAATTATCTTTGCTAATGAACAAGAAATATTATCATTAATTGATGCAAAATCTATTAGAGAAGCAATAAGTTTTTCAAAACAATTAAATAAAAAAATTATTATAACAAGAGGAGAAAAAGGTGCTTTAGCTATTTATCAAAATAAAGTCTATGAATGTCCAGCAAAAAAAAATTTAAAAATTGTAGACCTTACAGGAGCAGGGGATTTATTTGCTGCTGGTTATTTGCACGGAACTATAAATAATCTTTCAATTCAAGAGAGTCTTGAAAAAGGAACTGAATTATCTTCTAAAATCATTGAAAAAATTGGTGCTAGAATTTAACTTTTAATTAAGTAACCATTTTTAGTACTTAAAATTATATCTTTGTCATTAAAGAAACTTTCAAATTTTTTTCTTAATCGGTGGATATGTGTTTCAACTGTATGGGTTTCAAGTTCATTACCGTACCCCCAAATATCCTTTTGAAGCTTTTCTACTTTTATTGGTACTTTAATTTTTTCAAGATAAATTAATATTTTAATTTCCTGTTCTGTAAGCTTTAATTTTTTTTTTTGGAAAAAAATTTCTCTTGAATTAAAATCCAAAATGTATTTACCAATCTTAATATTAGATTTTAAGATAAAATTCTTTTTTAAAATTGCTATATTTATTTTTTCAATTATTTTATCTAATTTAATAGGTAGATTATTTAACGTAATTTGATTTTCTAAATTTTGTTTTCCATTCCTATGTATAATCAAATAATTTTGATTATTTTTTACAAAATCCTCTAAATCTTCTTTGTTTTCAATATTAATCAGATCAAGCCCAAGAACATCATTTAATTCATTCAAAATTTTATAGATATGCAAGCTATCATATAATATTATTTTTATATTATTCATGACTTCTAATAGTAAATTACTAATTTTAAAAAATAAATACACTCTTAAATACGATGAATTTCATTTTAAATGTTCTATTGGTAAAAAAAGACTAACTTCCAAAAAAAAAGAGGGTGATAATAAAACACCTATAGGTACTTTTAAATTGGGTGATCTTTTTTATAGGAAAGATCGTGTAAAAAAACCAGATACCATACTTAGATGTAACCCAATTAAAAATAATATGGGTTGGTGTAATAATATTTATGATAAAAAAAATTATAACAAGCTAATTGATATTAAAAAAGTTCGTAAATATGAAAAACTTTTCAGACTTGATTATAAATATGATTATTTAATACCAGTTGAATATAATACAAAAAAAAGAAAAATAGGAAGTGGAAGTGCAATATTTATTCACTTAACTAAAAATTACAATGGTACAGCTGGATGTATTGCTTTAGCTGAAAGAGATTTTTTAATTTTGTTAAAATTAATAAAAAAAAATACAAAAATTAAAATTAATTAAACCCTTTTTCCAAAAATTTTTGTTCCTATTCTAATAAAAGTAGAGTCATAATCGAGTGCAGTTAAATAGTCAGATGACATACCCATGCTAATTTCTTTTGTACCAATGTTATCACTTAGCTTTTTTATCAATTCAAAAGCTTTTTGTGATTTCTTTTCTACAGATGGGATGCACATAAGACCTATAACATCTAAATTCAATTCTTTAACTAAAGATTGATAAAAATCATTTAACTCATTAATCAAGATACCACTTTTTTGTTTTTCATTATCTATATTAATTTGAATGAATAACTTAATTTTTCTATTTATCTTATTTTGTTCTTCAGAAATTTTTTTTGCTAATTTAAATGAGTCAACTGAGTGAATATAATCAAATATTTGGACTGCATATTTTACTTTATTTGTTTGAAGTCTACCTACCATATGTAATTTAATATCTTTAAATTCATTTTTAGTATTTGACCATTTATCTATGGCTTCTTGAACTTTATTTTCTCCAAAATCAACATGACCAAACTCTAATAAAGGTCTTATTTTTTCAATTTGAAAAGTCTTTGAAATAGCAATTATCCTACAAGCTTTCTTTTTTAAAAGAACTTCATTTTTAATTTGTTTTAGACTATCAACAGTAAAATGATCCATATAAATAATATTTACTACTTTATAGATAAGTTTAATAGTAAAGAAATTGAAAGATTAGATAAGAAAGTGAATATAATTTATCGAAACTATAAATATGATTATGATTTAGACACCATCAAGGCATTAAAAAATATTTGTAAAAATAATAAAAGAAAATTTTATATATCTAATAACTTAGATTTAGCTCTAAAATTAAATTTAGATGGAATTTATATACCGTCTTTTAATAAAAGTTTAAAAATTAAATATTTGCCCAAGAAAAAATTTGAGATCTTGGGATCAGCTCACAACTTCAAGGAAATTTATTTTAAAAAGAAGCAAGGTGTGAGTAAGATTTTTATTTCACCAGTATTTAAAGTAAGAAAATCAAATAGATTTTTAGGTGTTGTCAAATACAATTTACTCTCTAAATATATCTATAACGAAAATATAGCTCTCGGGGGAATTAACAAAGACAATATTAAAAAAATTAAGATGATTAGCTGTAAAGGGTTTGCTGGAATTACATTTTTTAAACATGGATAGAAATATAAAAACACAAATAGATAAGATTATTAGTTTTTTTAATGCTGGTGATTATAAGAAAGTTTTTGAATTATCTAATATATTATTAAAAAAAAATCCTGAATTAGATTTTGTTTTAAATATTGTTGGTCTTTGTTATCAAAAATTAAATGATTACAATAAAGCGGAAAAAATTTTTTTACAAGCTATCAATATTAATAAAAAAAATATAAATGCACTTACAAATATTGCTAATAATTATAAATATAAATTAGATTTTCAAACAGCAGATGAATTTTATCAAAAAACATTAAATATAAATGCAGATCATTTATCTGCTTTATTAAACTATGGAAATTTAAAGTTTTTAATTAATGATAATCAAGAAGGACTAAAATTACTTAAGAAAGCATCAACAATTAATAATAGTCTAATACCAATTCATCTTAATTTGGCAATTATTTATCAAAGTTTAGGTGATTTTAAAAATGCAATAAAACATTTAGATAAAATCAATGATCTTGATCCAACATTTACAAGATCAGATAAAATGAAAAGTGTCTTAATTAATTATAGTGAGAATGAAAAACATTTAAAAGATATGAAATTGAAACTTAAAGATTTAGATTTAAATGATGATCAAAAAATTTATTTACACTTTGGTATTTCAAAAGCCTTTGAAGATTGTAAAAATTATAAAGAAGCATTCAAATATGTTAAATTGGGAAACAGTTTAAAATTTAAAAATTCTAATTACGATATAAAATTTGATCGAAAAAAAAATGAAGAAATTAAAAAAATTTTTAACAAAATAAATTTTAATAATTTATCAAATACAAATGAAAAATCGGAACCAATATTTATAGTTGGGATGCCAAGATCTGGAACTTCTTTGATTGAACAAATAATTTCTTCCCACAAAAAAGTTCAGGGTTTAGGAGAACTTAATTTTTTCAATAATATTGCAAATAAAGAATTTTTAAAAAATGATATTTTTTCACATTCTAATTTGAATATTGAAAATGTAAAAAATATATCAAAAAAATATAATTTTATTTTAGAAAATTTTCAAATTGATACAGTAAAATTTACTGACAAAACTTTATTAAATTTTTATTGGATAGGTTTAATAAAGCTTTGTTATCCAAATGCAAGAATTATACACTGCAAAAGAAATCCTAAAGATAATCTATTTTCCATTTATAAAAACCTTTTTGATCATGAGGGAGGTTGGTGTTATGAGGAAAAAAATTTAGTTGAATATTATAAAATATACAATGATATTAGTAATTATTGGAATGATAAAATTTCAGGTTTCATTTACAATATAGAGTATGAAAACTTGATTAATGAACCCAAAACACAAATTTCAAACCTTCTCAAATTTTGTGATTTAGAATGGGACAATGATTGCTTAGAATTTTACAAAAATAAAACTACTATTAAAACACTTAGTGTTAAACAGGCAAGAAACAAGATTTACAAATCATCTATTAACTCATTCGAAAATTATAAAGAAATTTCAGAAGATTTATTCAAAAGCCTATAAAAAAAAACGGCCCCTAAAAGGGGCCGTCTTTAAAATTAAATATATCTAAAATTAGAATGCAAGCATTAAACTAATTTCAGTATGCTCAACGTCTTTAGCAGTGCTAACACCACCTAGATTTGATGTTTCAGCATTTAAGATTCTGATTGAAGCAGAACCCATAGTGTAAGAAGCACCAAAACCAGTAGTTTCTTCTGTTACATCAGCTGCAGAAACGTGTTGTACTGTTCTGTCCATTTGGTTAACAGAAACTGACAAGTTATCATTTACAGCAAAAGAAATACCATAAATTTCAACTTCGTTACTTGCTGTACCAGCAGTACCACCTTCACCTGAAGATAATTGGTAACCAACTGTAGCTGCACCCATAGCGTATGTTACAAATCCAGTTGTAAAAGTATCATCTTCTACAAATGTAGAAGTGCTATCTTTATCTTCTTCTTTACCATGACCAACACCAACTGTCATTCCATCTAATGGAGAACCAGTTAATGCCCAGTTATAGCCTGATCTAGTGATTTCAGTACCTGAAGATCCACCATCACCTGTACAACCACTTGTATCAGTTAATGACTCAGAGTGACCTGGGTCTAATTCTACTGAAAGTGTGTAACCACCAAAAGAGTTTTTGTACCCTAATACGTTACATCCACCAGCAGCTTTTAAACCATTTGAAGCACCTGTATATGTCCAGATTTCTTCGTAAGCGTATGGCATTTTATCATCGATAGTTGATACACCGAACTCACCAACACCTTGGTCAAAACCAACTGTTCCCATATCACCCATGTCTAACATTAGTGATGAAGAAGCAAAAGTTTCTGAAGTGTTTGAGCTGGCTTGACCGCCATCTCCGATAACCGCAGTATAAGTAGCAGTCATACCATTCATATCTCCAGAACCAGAGAATGTAATACCATTTCCACCACCAAACTTGTTACCGTTAGTTCCATCAACTGTACCTGAGTAAGTAAGCTCAGTTTTACCAGATACAGAAACTTCAACAGCGTTTGCTGAAAAAGCAGCTAGTGATCCAGCTAATGCTGATAGACCAACTTTTTTTAAGTTATTCATAATTTCTCCTTTATTATTAATTAATAATTATGATGGTGAATAAATAACATCAAACATGCTCTAATATTCAATATTCCAATAAAAACTCAAAAGTTTTTCATTATTGTGATATTTTTATCACACTTTTTTAATCTAAAAACGCTGTATTTACTGATTAATATTGTTATCTATTATATGTTAAATAATAACTATCTTAAATGAAAATCATTAAATTTATAGACAGAATAGCTAAATGGCTACCATTTGTGATTTTACTATTCCTAATATCAAATTGTGGAATTTATAAACCTGTGGATGCTAGAAAAGTTCCACCAAATGATGAAGAACGAATTAAAATAAATCAAGAAGAGGGGCGAGGATTTACTTTAGGAGGAATTGGTAAAACGCTTGGAACTGGTGGGGCATTTCAATTTTCATCCTCAAATGAAATGTGGAGAGCAACATTAGAAATATTAGATTTTATACCCTTATCTGATGTTGACTATGGTGGAGGGATAATAATTACTGAGTGGTACTCAGCTCCCAAAAAACCTGATGAATCTTTAAAAATTATGATTCATTTTTTAACAAATGAGATTAGAGCTGATGGGATTAAAGTAAATGTTTACAAAAAAGAATGTAAAACCGAAACTCAATGCTCTTCTTTTTTAATTGATTCTGAAATTGGATCTGAAATTAAGCTTGAAATTCTCAAACAAGCAACGTTGATAAAAAAAGCTGATTTAAAAAAAAATAACTAATTACTAAATGTATGGATCGATATAACTTCAAAGTTATAGAAAAAAAGTGGCAAGAATTTTGGAATTCAAATAAATCATTCAAATCTTCAATTAATAAAAAAAAAAAATTTTATTGTCTTGAAATGTTTCCATACCCATCAGGAAAAATACATATGGGACATGTTAGAAATTATACTATTGGTGATGTTCTTTCAAGGTACAAGACTCTAACAGGATATAATGTGTTACATCCAATGGGGTGGGACTCTTTTGGAATGCCAGCTGAGAATGCAGCAAAACAAAATAACCTGGATCCTAAAGAATGGACTGAAAAAAATATCGAAACAATGAAATCTCAATTGAAACAACTTGGATTATCAATTGATTGGGAAAGAGAGATTTCAACATGTTCTCCAACTTATTACAAACATCAACAAAAACTATTTTTAGATCTATACGATAAAGGCTTAGTTTACAGAAAAGAAAGTTACGTAAATTGGGATCCAGTTGATAAAACCGTTCTTGCAAATGAGCAAGTAATTGATGGAAAAGGTTGGAGGTCTGGAGCATTAGTTGAAAGAAAAAAATTAAATCAATGGTTTTTTAAAATATCACAATTCTCTGAAGAATTGCTCGATGATTTAAAGTTATTAAATGAATGGCCAGATAAAGTAAAAACTATGCAAAAAAATTGGATTGGCAAATCTTTCGGTTGTGAAATAGATTTTAAAATTGAAGGCTCAAAGGATATTCAATCAATTAAATGTTATACTACAAGACCAGATACACTGTTTGGCTTTTCCTTTCTTGCACTTTCCGTTGACCATCCACTATCTAAATATTATTCAGATAATAAAGATTTCATTGAATTTAAAAAGAAATGTTCAAAAACTGGTACTACTGAAGAATCTATCGCTCAAGCTACTAAAATTGGCTTTAAAACAAATTTGTTAGCTGTAAATCCCTTGAATATACAACAAAAAGTACCTGTTTATTTTGCAAACTTTGTTCTGATGGACTATGGATTTGGAGCAGTTTTTGGCTGTCCCGCGCATGACCAAAGAGACTTCGATTTTGCAAAAAAATATAATCTTGAAATAAAGACTGTTGTTAGGCCAAGTAATGAAAATGACAACTATAAAGTTTCAAACGAAGCATATGACGGGGATGGTATAATAATAAATTCAAAATTTTTAAATGGATTAAAAGTTCCAGAGGAGTCAATTAATAAAACTATTGAATTACTAGAAAATAAAAATTTAGGGAAAAAAAAAATTAATTATCGTCTTAAAGATTGGGGAATATCACGTCAAAGATATTGGGGTTGTCCAATACCTATTGCCTACGACGAAAATAACAATATTGTCAAAATTCCTGAAAAAAACTTACCAGTCAAACTTCCAGAAAATATAGATATTAACACTAATGGTAATCCTTTGGACTCTCAAAAAAGTTGGAAATCAATAATAATAAATGGAAAAAAATGCAAAAGAGAAACAGACACCTTAGATACATTTGTAGATTCATCTTGGTATTATCTAAGATTCTGTTCATCAAATAATCAAAATTTTCCTTTTTCCAAAGAAGATTTGGATTATTGGATGCCAGTTGATCAATATATTGGTGGTGTTGAACATGCAATTTTACATTTACTTTATTCGAGGTTTTTTATGAGAGCGATTAAACTTAATAATAATGAAATCAATATTAAAGAACCTTTTAAAGGATTGTTTACCCAAGGGATGGTTTGTCATGAAACCTATAAAGATGATGAAAATAATTGGGTTAGTCCTGAAGAAGTAAACTCTGAAAATGGAAAAGAATTTTACCTAAAAGATAACCCTAAAAAGAAAATAAAAGTTGGTCCTTCCGAGTCTATGTCTAAATCAAAAAAAAATACTATTGATCCACAAAATATTATAAATCAATATGGCGCAGATTCAGTTAGATTTTTTATTTTAGCTGATAGTCCGCCTGAAAGAGATGTCCAATGGTCAGATGAGGGGATGAAATCATCTCATAAATTTATTCAAAAATTCTGGCTTTTAAGTGAACAAATTATTGAATTAATAAGATCTAGCCCTGAGAAAAATAATGGAAATTTAGATTTTTTTACAAATCAGGCAATCAATAAAATTAATCAGGCTTTATCAAAATTTCGGTATAATGTAATTATTGCGACTTATCATGAAATTTATTCCTATTATAAAAAGATAGCTGATAATGGTAAAAATTTAAATAATTTGAAAGAAAACTTTGAAAAAATAATACTATCTATGTTACCAGTAATTCCTCACATCGCTAACGAATGTTTAATTAAACTAAATTATAAAGGAGAAATTAAATGGCCTAATGTGAATAAAAAGTATCTTATAGAAGAAACTTGCGAAATCGTTATTCAAGTTAATGGAAAAAAAAGAAATATAATTTTGGTAGAAAAGGATATGAATGAAAAAGAAATCATAAGTCAAATCAACAAAAATCAATTAATAGACAAGTACTTAAATAATGGAAAACTATTAAAAACAATATTCGTTAAAAATAGATTAATTAACTATATAATAAAATAATGAAAAAAATTTTAATAATTTTTACTTTAATGTTATCAAGTTGTGGATACCAACCGATATACATTAACAAAAGTTTAAACAACTTAGAGTATTCTGAGATCCTTCTAAAAGGAGAAAAGGATTTAAATAGGATAATAGTTAACTCTCTTTCATTAAAAGAAAATAAATCCAATTCTATGCTCAATAAATTAGAGATAACTACAAATACTTTAATAGAAGAAACTTCAAAAAATGCAAAAGGACAAGCTCAAACCTATAGAACCACAATTAGTGTAGAATTATTAATCATCAAGGAAAAAGAGATTATAAAAAATAAAACATTTATAGAGGATTTTTCTTACAATTCTCGAGATAACAAGTTTGAACTCGTTAAATATCAGGATGAAGTAAGGGATGATATGATTAAAAAAGTAATTGAAGAAATAGTAATATATTTAAACATTCAATGATTATCAAAAATTTTGATTTAAAAAAAAACTTAAATAAAAATGTTAATTTATTTCTATTATACGGTCCTAACAATGGTCTTATCGAGGAGACTATAGACAAAATCTTAAAACCAAATTTTTCTAAAAATATTTATAATTATGATGAAAATGAAATATTAACAAATCCAGACAACTTTAATGATACTATTGTAAATAAATCTTTTTTTGAAGATGAAAAGTTAATCATAATCAGCAGAGCAACTGATAAAATTTTAGATATAATTGAAAAAATACTAAATAAAAAAATTAAAGATTTAAAAATTATTATTAAAGCAAATATTTTAGAAAAAAAATCAAAATTAAGAAACTTTTTTGAAAAAAATACTCAAACTATTATTGTACCTAATTATGAAGATAACAATCAAACACTACTTTATTTAGCCCAAAATTTTTTAAAACAAAAAAAAATTAAAATTTCTCCACAAAGCATAAATTTTATAATTGAAAGAACAAAAGGAAATAGAACAGATTTAAAAAGTGAATTAGAAAAAATTGCTAACTATAGTGTAAAAAAAAAATCGATTAATTTTGATGAAATTTTAAAAATTACAAATTTAGCAAGTAATTATGATGCCTCTGAATTAACGGATAGTTGTCTTTCATTGAACAAAAAAAAGACTTTAATGATATTAAATGAAAATAATCCTTCACCTGAAGATAACATTTTAATTATCAAAACTTTTTTATATAAACTAAAAAGACTAAAAAAACTTAAAGTTGAATTAGATAATAAAAAAAATGTTGAGTTCGTCTTATCGTCTTACAAGCCGCCTATATTTTGGAAAGATAAAGATTTAGTTAAATATCAATTAAAAATATGGTCATTAAAACAAATAAAATTATTAATAAAAAAAATAAATAATTTAGAGCTTATGATCAAAAAAAATTCACAAATTTCAAATCAGATAACAAACAACTTTATTTTAGAGAGGCTAGATAAGGCTAATAATTAGATTTTAAAACTTCAATAATCTTATTTAATTGGTCTATTTCTTTATAAGAAAAGGTAATTGTACCATTGTTTTTTTTACTATTTTTAATAACTACGGTTAATCCTAATTTATCAGAAATCGATCTTTCTAAATCTCTTATATTTGCATCTTTGGGAGAATTTATTTTTTTCTTATTACTCTTAAAGATTTTAACAAAATTTTCAGCCTGTCTAACTGAAAGCTTTTTTTCAACAATTTTATTAGCAATAAAACTTGCATTATTTAATCCAACCAAAATTTTAGCATGCCCTGCTGTGATTTTTTTATTTTCAATTAAATTAATTACTTCAATAGGTAAAGTGAGTAGTCTCAAACAATTAGTTATATGACTTCTGCTTTTTCCTATAAATTTAGATACTTTTTCTTGGTCATAAGAAAATTCATCAATTAATCTCTTGTATCCCTGCGCTTCTTCTAAAGGATTAAGATCATGTCTTTGAACATTTTCCACAATAGCAAGTTCTAAGGATTTTAAATCATCAGCTTCAGTAACAACAACAGGTATATCGTGAAGTCCTGCTTTTCTAGCAGCTAACCATCTTCTTTCACCAGCAATTATTTCGTATTTCGAATCTTCAGTTAATGACTTTCTTACTATAATCGGTTGAACAACACCCCTTTCTTTTATCGATTTAGTCAAATCATCTAGGTTATTTTCATCAAAAATTTTTCTTGGTTGATATTTATTCGGGACTATTTCACTTAATGATAATTTATTTGTTTTTGACACAATTTTAGTTTCACCAATTAATGATGAGAGACCTCTACCTAAACCCTTTTTTATTTTGTTCATTATGCTGCACTACCTATATTATTTTCTTGATTTATAAATTCGTCGGTAAAATTATAGTAAGACTTGCTTCCTGGGCAATTTTTATCATATATTAAAACTGGAATGCCATGAGATGGGGCCTCTGATAATCTTACATTTCTAGGAATGACTGTTTGATAAACTTTTTCCTTAAAATAGTCTCTTGCCTCTTGTTCGACCTGTGACGATAATTTATTTCTTCTGTCATACATTGTTAAAAGTATTCCTTGAATTTCTAATTTTGGATTCAAATTAACTTTTATTCTTTCAATGGTTTTCATTAGTTGAGTTAAGCCTTCTAATGCAAAAAATTCTGTCTGAAGTGGAACTAAAAGTGAATTAGATGACACTAAAGCCATCACAGTTAATAAACTCAATGATGGAGGACAATCTATGAGTATATAATCATATAATCCTCTAGAATCATTCAAATATGCGGTTAATTTAGATTTCAGTATAAAGGCTCTTTCACTATCACCAGCAGTTTCTACCTCTAGTCCGGATAAATCGACATTAGATGTAATTAAATCAAGATCCTGAAACTTTGTTTTTTTAATTACATTTGAAATTGATGTTGTGCCATTAAGAATTCCGTAGATAGTTTGATCAGATTGATCGGTATTAGATAAACCTAAACCTGTTGTAGCATTTCCTTGAGGATCAAGATCAATTACTAAAATTTTTTTACCTTGCTGAGATAATGCAGAAGCTAAGTTGATAACTGTTGTCGTCTTTCCAACTCCACCCTTCTGATTAATTATTGAAATTATTTTCATGAAATTTTTTTTTTTATTTTTTTTATATTTAATATAAATGAGTCTTGACTTGTTAAACTTTTTCTTTCCTCATAATCTAAATCCCACTCCTTAAGTGAATCATTTAAAATTTTTCTTCCACTTTTACCCATAAAAAAAATAATATTTTTATATTTTTTAAAATTTTCATTAACTAAATCAAGTACAATTGGCATTGGTTTAAAAGCTCTCGACATTATTGTTCCTGTTTCTATATTTTTAACTTTAAAAATATCTTTTTGAATCACTTCAGTATTCAATTTTAATTTCCTTGAAACTTCTTTGAGAAAAATGCACTTATGATAGCTTTTTTCATATAGATTAATTTTCATTTCATTTTTTAGTTTTTTCATCGCTATAGCTACTATCAACCCAGGCATTCCTCCTCCAGTTCCTAAATCAGAGGTTGTATTGCTTTTTAAATCAACAATATCAATGATTTGTGCACAATCTATAATATGTCTTTCCCTTATTGCTTTTTTTTCTAGAATTTTTTTGCTTATTATATTAATTTCTTTATTTTTCTGCTGAATCATTAAAATTAGGCTTTCTAAGTCATTACAAGTTTCACGTGAAACATCTAAATCATAAATTTTAGAGTAAGAATTTAAAATTACATTATCCATTAAGCTATATGCTTAATAGACTTTCTTTTAACATGTGACAACAAAATATATACTGCTGCTGGCGTTATTCCGTCAATTCTAAGAGCCTGCCCCATAGTTTCAGGCCTGATTTCTTTGAATTTGGCTTTAACTTCGTTAGAAAGACCAGAAAATTGGTCATAATCTATATTATCAGGAATTGATAAATTTTCATCCCTTTTAAAAGCTAAAATGTCTGCTTTTTGTTTTTTCAAATAACCTCTATAATGTGAATTGATTTCGATCTGCTCATCAATCTCAGGCCCTTCATCTAAAACTTCAGGCCAAATTTCTCTAATTTTTCTCATATTTACATCTTTCTGAGTTAAGACTTCCTCTGCAGATCTAAAAATACCATCTTTGGCAATTTTTATACCAAATTTATCTGCTTTAGATGGAGAAATAGTTAAATTGGTCATTTGCAATGAGATTTTGCTTAATTTTTCAAATTTATACTCAAAATTCTCTCTTCTCAACTCTGAAATTAATCCTATTTTAATTCCCTTGTGGGTAAGTCTTAAGTCAGCATTATCGGATCTAAGACTTAACCTGTATTCAGCTCGAGATGTAAACATCCTATATGGCTCAGCAACACCTTTAGTTACTAAATCATCAATCATCACTCCAATATAAGCGTCCGATCTGTCCAAAATGAAAGGCTCCATCTTTTTTAAGGAAAGTGCAGCATTAATCCCTGCTATAAGACCTTGAGCTGCAGCTTCTTCATATCCTGTAGTTCCATTAATTTGACCTGCCAGGTATAAGTTTTTAATTTTTTTTGTCTCTAATGTCAAAAAAAGCTCTCTTGGATCAATGTAATCATATTCTATAGCATATCCAGGTCTAATTACCTTAACATTCTCTAAACCATTGATATTATTGAGTATTTCATATTGCACAACCTCTGGTAGTGATGTTGATATTCCGTTTGGATAAATTGTGTGATCATTCAGGCCCTCTGGCTCCAAAAATATCTGGTGTCTTGTCTTATCAGCAAATTTTACTATTTTGTCTTCTATGGAAGGACAATATCTTGGACCAACACCCTGTATACTACCTGAGTACATTGCACTTTTAGATAAATTCTTTTTAATGATCTTATGGACCTTTTCATTGGTGTAAGTCATTGAGCAAGATACTTGCTTGTTTATATTTTTTTTAGTTAGGAAAGAAAAAAAATAGGGATCATCATCTGCGAATTGTTTTTCTAATTTATCAAAATTTATTGTTTGAGAATCTAACCTTGGTGGAGTTCCAGTTTTTAATCGGCCTATTTTAAAATTATATTTCGCTAGCTGCTCGCTTAAACCAGTACTCGGTTTTTCATTAAATCGACCTGCAGGCGTTCTTTCATCACCAATATGTATCAAACCATTTAAAAATGTGCCGGTTGTTAAAATTAACTTATTACAACTTACTTTGTTACCGTTTGCTGTTATAAATCCACTTATTTCATTATTTGTAAAAATAAACTTTGTTACTGGATCGGAAAAAATGCTTAAATTACAATAATTTACAAGTTTTTCTTGCATAAATTTACGATATAATGATCTATCAGATTGAGTTCTAGGTCCTCTAACTGCTGGGCCTCTACTTCTATTTAACAATCTAAATTGTATACCAGACTTATCAGCGACTTCACCCATAACTCCATCTAAAGCATCAATTTCTCTTACTAAATGACCTTTACCTAAACCGCCAATAGCAGGATTGCATGACATTTCTCCTATGGTATTTTTATTATGAGTGAATAAGGCAGTGTTAATTCCAAGTCGCGCAGATGCTGCAGCTGCCTCACAACCTGCATGGCCTCCACCGATTACTACCACATTAAAAGAAAAATCTTTTTTCATATTCTAAATTTATATTCGATTAAAATATTTACAAGATATGAGTTTTTTCTTTAAATAAGCTTTATTTATCAACGAAAATGCTACAAAAAAGTCTAAAAATACAGCAAAATGACTATTATTTTCCAATACAAAAATCGTTGAAAATACTACCTAATATCTCCTCTACATCAACTTTTCCAACAATCATGCCCAAATGTCTAGTTGCTAATCTCAAATCCTCAGCTGCTTTGTCAAAATCCTTTTTATCATTTTTATCCGAAAAATTTTTCAAATAATTTGCACATTGAACTAAATGTTGTCTGTGTCTTTCTCTAGTGATTAAAATGTCATCCTCAGTAATAAATTTTTTTTTTAAGTTATTTTTAATTTTTGAGATTAACACATCTATATTTGTGTTATCTTTTAAAGAAATTAAAACGTGATTATGTTTAAGAATTTTTGGATCTAATTTTTCTTTTAAAAGATCTGATTTATTAATAACTAAAATTGCATTATCTTTTAGTAAATCATTCAAAAAACCACTTAAATCAATGCTTTTAGCGTCAACTACTAGTAATTTTAAATCAGCATTTTCAGCTTTTTTAATGGATAGCTTTATGCCTTTTTTTTCAATTTCATCTTTTGAGTCTCGTATGCCTGCAGTGTCTGAAATTATAACTGGGTATCCATCTATATTTAAGTGCGCCTCTACTACATCTCGTGTGGTACCAGCGATTTCAGAAACTATAGCAACCTCTCTATTTGATAAATTATTCAATAGACTAGATTTGCCTGCATTAGTTGGTCCTACGATTGCAATCTTAAAACCTTCACGAATTATTTCTCCAACCTTTTGATCATTTAAAATTTTATTTATTTCATTTAGAACCTCCGTTGAATCCAATTTTATTTTATTTAAATTTTCTTCAGGGATATCTTCTTCAGGAAAATCTATTTTAGCCTCTACAAATGATAAAAGTTTCAACAATTTCTCCCTTAGTTGATTAAATTTTTCTGAAGACTTCCCTCTCATAATTTTTAATGCTTGTTTCCTCTGAATTTCAGTCTCTGCTGAAATTAGATCACCTATACTCTCTGCCTTTAGCAAATTAATCTTTCCATTTTGAAAAGCGAGTTTTGTAAATTCACCTGGTTCTGCTAATCTGCAATTTTTCATCTTTGCAATCTCTTTTTGAAGTGCCAAAACAACAGCCTTACCTCCATGGACATGGATTTCAGCCAAATCCTCACCTGTGTAGCTCTCTGGGCCAGGAAACCAAATAATAATCCCTTCGTCAATAAGCTCAGAAGTGTTGATATTGTTTATTTTTCTAAGAGTAGCCATTCTTGGAGTCGGTATTTCTTTACCTGTTAAAGATTTTATCACATTTAACGCTTCTGACCCAGAAATCCTAATTACAGCAACTCCAGATACACCTGGTCCACTTGATAAAGCAAAAATTGTCATTAATTCATTTGATAACAATTTTTTAGAAAATTAAAGAGCTATTTATTGTTTTTATTTGAAGCATAAATTGCCCACATATCTTTAACAAGTTCAGAAAAATCATTTCCAAAAGTCTGACGGTCAAACAAAGGGGAATTCCTAGCTTTTTCCCTTAAATTTTTTCTAATTAATGTTAATTTTTCAATATCATTTGCTAAACTTATAGCTTTATTAAAATAATCTTCTTCATCGTTTGCTACAAATTCATTTAAACCAACATTCTCCATAATACTAACACCGCATCTCGAAACAAAATTATTCCCTCTCTTAGTTAATACCGGCACCCCCATCCAAATAGACTCGAATGATGTAGTTACTCCAGGATAGGGAAATGTATCAAGACTTAAATCTACTAAACTATAATTTTTTAAGTGATCTTTTTTATCTTTTTTATGTCCCTCAAATATAATTCTTTTCTTATCAACTTTATTAAATTCAAATTTTTCTAAAATTTTATATTGTGCTATTTCTGAGTCTTTAGATTGTGCTTTAATAATTAATTTACTATCTTTAATTTCATTCAATATCTTAGACCATAAATTAATACAATTTCCAGAAATTTTTGTGGAGTTATTAAAACATCCAAAAGTAATAAAACTATTTTTCTTATAAGGCAAATCTCCTACTGATAAATTCTCGTTTATACCAGAGTGACAATTCCATATATTCGGTAATTTTAAAACTTTTTCAATGTACTGATTTTCTTCCTCTTTTTTTATAAGTTTATCATCAGCAATTATATAATCTATTTCCTTTATTCCTGATGAATTTACATATCCCATCCAAAGAATTTGGATTGGAGCAGGTTTATACTTCAATATACGAAATCTATTTCTCGCAAAGTGTCCACATAGGTCAACTAAAACATTAATTCTTTTGCTAATAATTAAATTTGCTGCATCGAAGTCATTAATTTCAGATAAATCGTACCACTCATCACATTCATTTTTAATTTGCATCGAATGGTCATCCAATTCAGATTCATGTCTTAAATTAAAAGCTATGACTTTAATTGAATTTTTTTTAAGCGGATTAATAATAGTCTTTAAAAAATAATAAACAGAATGTTCTTTTAAGTCCGGTGAAATAAATCCAATTCTTAATTCATTATCAAAATCATATTTGCTCAATTTATCTAATTCATTTTCAGAAAATGAAAATTTTTTATCTATTTTTTTACAATAAGTTAAATATTCTTGTTGATCAAAATTAGAGGAGTAGTTCATCGATGTAAGTAAGTGGGATGCTGTAGCAGGTGTCAGATGATCATTTTTTTCGTTTTCCTTAAACAATTCAACTTCTTTGTCTATTTCGCCCTCAAAAAAATATATTCTAGCTAGTGCCTCGTTTATCTTAGGATTGTATCCTTTTTTCTTTTTTTCAATTAGCTCTTTATATGCATGAGCATAATCTCTCAATTTAACACATACATGTGCATAATTACATAATGCATCATCATAATTAGGTGCTTTGTTATAGGAGTCCAAAAATAATTCTCTTGCGTCTATCCAATCTTGCTCTTTTTTAAGTGGCTTTTTAAGTTTAACAACTCCAAGTAAATTAGCTAAAAATGATGATCTTGATTTAAAATCTGAAATTGACTCAACCTCTAGCTCTAATTCTAAATATTTTTTCTGAGAATATAACTTTTGTAATTTTTGTTTTTGCTCTTCACTAAGCAAAGTCATTTTATTTAAGCAGGTTTATTCATTGAATTGAAAAACTCGGCATTACTTTTCGTATCTTTTAATTTTGAGCTAATAAACTCAATGGCATCCATTGTTCCCATGGGCGCAATAATTCTTCTTAACACATTCATTTTTTGTAGATCATTTTTATCAAATAATAATTCTTCCCTTCTTGTTCCAGATTTTGTTATATCAATCGCAGGATAAATTCTTTTATCTGCTATTTTTCTATCTAAAACAGTTTCGCTATTACCTGTTCCCTTAAACTCCTCAAAAATTACTTCATCCATTCTGCTACCAGTATCAATTAAAGCTGTAGAAATTAT
>MDSV01119363.1_pt1 | contig 21423 bp, 23 predicted proteins | sample 810851 | NCBI WGS metagenome assembly MDSV01 (sample SAMN05326640, study PRJNA326480) | marine metagenome | isolation source: seawater | place: Atlantic Ocean: North East | collected 2012 | reverse complement strand
TAAGCTTGTACTATTTGATCGTAAGCAGGACGAGATGAATGAGGGCCAGTTTCACCAAATCCTGTAATTGAGCAAGATACTATTTTTGGATTAACAGTCTTGAGTGTGTTGAAGTCAATTTTTAGTTTAGAAACTACACCAGCACTGAAGTTGTTTAGAATAACGTCGGCTGTTTTAACAAGATCATAAAAAACCTGTAAACCTTCTGGAGATTTAAGATCTAAAGAGACACTTTGTTTATTGCGGTTAAGTGTTAAGAAATAAGCACCAAATCCTTTAAAAGAATAATCTGGATCATTTGCTAATAGTCCACGAGTCATTTCGCCTGTAAGCAGAGGTTCTATTTTGACTACATCAGCACCCAAGTCTGCCAAAACCATTCCAGCGTAAGGTCCGGCTAACATATGAGTTAGATCTAGTACTTTAATTCCACTTAAAGGCTTCATAAGACATCTATTTATTAAAAAACGGCATTGTACTACAGCGTGTTATGAAAGTAGGGAACTAACCTTGATAGATAGTTATTTAGATAAACCTGTGGATAAATATATAATTTAACATAATATATATTATACGAATATATAATAACTTAATATAGTACTACTTAAGGTAAAAAGGATCTATATATAGTATTAAGTAGATGTAGATGCTTATGGTATTACTCTGAAATATTAATATTAATTGAAGTTTAATGCGGTGTTCGATATACCTTTAATAAATAGCGAATTCTGAATTTAGTAATCTTATATAAATATTATCTATCAATAGAAATCAATAAAAACAGATATGATAGCTTTAACACTGAGGATCAAAGTTAAATATGATAATGCACTTGTTGAAACAACCACTTTTTAGATTCTGTTTCTATACTTAAATTAGCTTTGACTATGCCCATAAATTCTTCTCTTGTGATCAATTTCACTCCTAGTGACTGCAAGTGAGGGTTCATCACTTGGCAATCTATGAGCTTGAATTCCCTTTTTTTTAGATATTCTTGAAGATAATAAAAAGCAACCTTCGATGCATCACTACTTAACTGAAACATAGATTCACCGCAGAAAATTTTTCCTATTTCTACGCCGTATAATCCACCAACAAGTCTGTCCTTTTCATACACTGCTATTGAATGTGAAATACCTAGATCATGCAATTTACAGTAGGCTTGAATCATATTTCTAGTTATCCAAGTTTCATCATTTCTATTTGCATTTTTTGCACATAGATTAATGATCTCACTAAAGTTGTAATCAAATCGTATTGTAAATTTTTTTATTCTAAGAGTTTTTTGTAAACTTTTTGAAATCTTCATCTCGCCAGGTATCAATACAGCACGCTCACTTGGACACCACCATAAAATTTCATTATCATCAATAGACCAAGGAAAAATACCTTTTTTATAGGCAGTTATTAACCAATCTGGTGTTAATTTACCACCTACAGCAATAAGGCCGTCAGGATCTGATAAAGCCTTACGGTATGGTGGAAATTCTAATTTAGTATCTAAAAGTTTTGCAATCATGCTAAGGAACAAATAGATAAATTTAATTATTAATATTAATTTTATACAGAAGGAGTCTTGTATTCTGTTGTAATTTGCTTCATCTCTTTTCTTAAAAGTATTAAAGCTATTAAGTTGGGTACTGTGGCAATGGGTCCTATTACTGTAGCTATATCCCAGACTATTTTGGTATCAATCACTGCAGCAGTAAAAAAAGCAGCAACATAAATAATTCTATAATAAAGAATCCATCCTTCACCAAAAAGGTGTGCTGTTGCTCTATCGCCATAGTAAGACCATGCAATTGCCGTTGAAAAAGCAAACAACAGAAGGCCTATGGCAACTATGTATTGTCCAAAATCACCAAAAATGCTTCTTGTAAATGCCTTACCTGTTAGATCAGCACCTATAAGAAGAGATTTACCTACTACCTTAATTTCTGATGTACTTAATTTTCCATTCTCTATATCAAGCATGCCAGTAAAGAAACTTTCATCATCCTTAAAATATTTAACTTCTTCTGATACGGATCTGTTGTGAAGTAATGTAATATTTGAATCATCAGCTATCAAACCATCTACAACTCCAATTGATCCTGAAAAGCTCAATTCGCCATTGCATGTAAATATATAATCTTGCAAAGTTAAAATATCTTCTTCTGATTGATCCGAGTAATTTCCTTGCAGATAACACATGGAGCTTTCTTCGAAACGATTATCAAATTTTTCCATCCAAACGCCGGAAGACAAGATAACCAATCCTGTAATTGTGCATATGACGATGGTATCTATGAAAGGTTCAAGAATTGAAACCATGCCCTCTTCGACTGGATTTTCAGTCTTAGATGAAGCGTGAGCAATTGGAGCAGAGCCTTGTCCTGCTTCATTAGAATATAATCCTCTGTTAACTCCGCGAGTAAGAGCTGCAGCGACACTTGCTCCTAGAAATCCTCCAACAGCTGCTGTAGGTGTAAAAACGTGCACGAAAATAAGCTTAAAAGAAGGAATGATATTTTCATAGTTTCCTATGATTACTGCTAGAGCTCCGGTTATGTACCAAAAGGCCATAAAAGGCACTAATTTAGAGGCTATTTGTGCTATGCGTTTTATGCCGCCAATAATAACCATCCATAAAAGAACAGCAAGTATGGCTCCTGTATAAATTTTGGGTATATTGAATGTGTCATTCATAACTACCGCGATGCTGCTAATTTGAGGCATATTTCCTGTGCCGAGACACATCATAAGCAAACAAACAGAAAACAAAACGGCAAGCCATCTCATCTTTAGACCGTTCTCTATGTAATACATAGGGCCGCCTGAAATCGAACCATCAGGTAATTTCTCTCTGTATTTATGCGCTAAGGTAACCTCTACAAATTTAGTTGTCATTCCTAAAAATGCAGTGACCCACATCCAAAATATCGCTGCGGGACCTCCCAAGAAAATAGCAAGTGCAACACCGCCGATATTACCCGTACCTACAGTTCCCGACAAAGCTGTTGTTAAAGCTTGGAAAGGAGTTGTTTCTCCTTCCGTGTCATCCTTAACATACTTGCCTGAGAGAATCCTCCACCCATGTCTAAAATATTTAATTTGAGGAAATCCCAAGTAGAAAGTGAAGAAAATACCTGAACCTATTAGAAAGGCAGGAAACCAATATTGATCAACAAGCCAATATGTTAAGAACTCTAATATTCCAGTAAAAGTAGCCATGACTATCTCTTATTACTTATTTAAATGAGCTTCTAATTCTGTGTATCCACCGATATAAACATTATCCATCGTTATCTGAGGAAATGTTCTGGCATTTGGAAATTTATCAATCAGATCCTCTCTGGAGTAATCGACATCTATCATGTACTTCTTAAATTCAAGTTCTTTCATTTGACAAAGCTGAACAGCTTTATCACAAAAAACACACTGTGGCTTTGACCAAATTTCTATCATGTTTAATACTTATCGTTTAAATTAAGGAACCAATGATACTTCAAGCCATAAAGATATCGAATAAATTTTATTTAAATAATTTCTATAGAATTTTTCAAACATGTTTTTTTTCAGTCATACTAGTTAGTGCTTTGTCAGCTTACTCACCTAATCTTTCTGCTAGTTCATCAATTGCTTCACTTATTATATCCACGTTATTACAAGTTCATTTAACTTGCATCTTGATAATGGTGACTGTAGATATTATTAATAAATCAAAGCAATCAGTTATTAACTACTATTTCAAATCATTCTTTTACATCGTGCCTTTATTAATTGTAGGTCTGATAGTTGGATTTGTTCTAATACTCGGTTTTGTAGCTTTCATACTCCCAGGTATATATTTATTGGGTAAACTTATCTTTGCACAATACTTTTTAATATTAAGAGGTAAAAGTGTTTTTGAATCTATAGAATTATCTTGGCAAATCAACTCAGAAAAGGCATGGAATCTTGGGTTGACTATATTTGGTGTGGTATTGCTGTGGGGTTTATTTATTAGTTCTGTATCTTCTTTATTTGTCAATGACAACAATGCCCTTGAGCCGGGCTTGATCTTCTTAACTTCTATTTCTAGCTTTATTGTCCTAAATATCTATTTAAATACATTTCTTATTCATCTTTTTATAATTGAGGAAAATCAATGAACCTTTCAAAATCTAATTCAAATAATTTTTATTATTCTAAAGGTACTGGTAAGCCAATGGTTTTTCTTCATGGGTTTCCCGATTGTCCAAAAAATTACGAAAACCAAATAAACTATTTTTCAGATCTAGGTTATGAAGTTTTCTGTCCGTTTATGCCTGGCTATCATCCGGAAGATAAAGAATTAAACTCCTATGATCCTACTACCATTTCTTTAGAAATTATAAAATTCATCGATTCACTAGACCTTGGCCCCGTTACTTTGGTTGGTCACGACTGGGGGTCGTCAGCAGCCTATGGAGTGGCTTCTATGGAACCTTCTATGGTCTCTTGTTTAATTACATTATCGGTGCCTCACGGTAGCAAGTTAGTTGAAGCAATATTAACTGACGGAGATCAGCAAAGAAGATCTTGGTACATGTTCTATTTTCAACTTGACTTAGCAGACATCGCTATCCCAGTAAATAACTATGAATTTATAGACAGGCTCTGGAGAGAGTGGTCACCTGACTGGCCTGACTATAAAGAGTTCTCAAAAAATACAATAAAGGTCTTGTCTGAAAATGGTGTTTTAAATAAAGCGCTTAATTACTACAGAAGTACTTTTCAAACTACTTTGTCTGGTTCTCAATTAAGTGCGGAGCAAATGGAACGAAGAGATCAAAAAATCTCATGTCCAGCTCTTTACTTGCATGGTATAAATGATGGATGTATCGGAAGTAATTTAGTGAACGGGATGGAAGAAAACTTTGAAGATCTTACTGTAAGAATTCTAGACGATTGTGGTCATTTTCTACATCTTGAAAAACCAGAAGAAGTGAATAAAATTATTTTAGAATTTTTATCAAGCCGAGATACCTAATTTATTTTCCCAGTTAATGAATAGCGATTGCAACTGATAGTCTGGTTTTAAATTAGTACCTTCGATAAACAAGCTCCATAAAGTATTCGTTTCAGTAAGTAATTCAAAGAGAGTATTAAATTCTACTCTTTGTCCTAAGTACATAGTAATAGCAGAAGTGTCTGTTTGAATTTCTTGTTCATCGCCAGTTATTTGATAGCGTATTGCATCCATCATGAGATTACTCATCCATTCTAACTTAAAAAATAATACCCTTTGATCTTTGGGCCATTCTTCAGAGAGAGAAATAATATTTTTACCTTTTTTTATTAGTTGAGACATCTCAGTGATAAAATTATTTCTTGAATCTAAAATATTATCATCCAGTAGTTCTTTTATTTTTAGAGGTCGACCGGATGCTAAATCCAATGCTAATTTTAGATTTTCATCATTGATATTTTCTTGTTTAAGCCAGTTTTCAATTTCCTGTTTTGATGGATTGTTAATAAAAACCTCAGAACACCGACTTTGGATGGTGGCTGAGAGCTGTTTGGCTCTATGAGAGGTTATTATAAAATAAGTATTTTGAGGAGGTTCTTCTAAGACTTTTAATAATGAATCTGAAGCATCTTTTGATAAAAATTCTGCATTCTCAATCAAAAAAATCTTATTACCATTTAAAAAAGAAGACTCATAAAAATTTGTTTGTAACTCTTTAACTTGATTGATGGATATCTTCTTCTTGCCCTCCTCTATTTTAATGGTGTAAAAATCAGGATGATTAGAAGAATTAAATAATTTACAAGGCTGACAGGTATTGCATGGCATGTATTCATTCTTTTCCTTGCAAAGAATAAGTTGAGATAACTGAAGAGAAAATTGCTTCTTTCCTACTCCTTCTTTTCCTCCTATTAAAAATGCATGATGCAATAATTCAAGATCTAAATGGACAAGATATTGATGAAACCAAGGAAGTGTTTTAATCATTGGCCTTAAAGAACAAATTAAGAATCTCTAATAACTGGGATTTAACATTCTCCTTAGATTGAGAACTGTCAATAACCTTAATTCTATCAGGATTAAGTTTTGAAAGACTTAAGTACGAATCACGTATTCTTTGGTGGAATATTTTGGGCTCTCTTTCAAATCTGTCAAGGTTGCCTCTTTGCTTTGCCCTTTTCAACGCAACGTCAATCGGTAAATCGAACAAAAGTGTTAATGAAGGTTCGGGTAAATTTAAAATTGAAGCAGTTGCCAATATTTTTTTAAGATTTATTTGCCTTCCTCCACCTTGATAAGCAATAGTGGAATCCATGTATCTATCCGAGATAACCCACTTATCTTTATTTAAGCTGGGTACAATTAAATTGTCTACGTGATCTTTTCTGTCAGAAAGCATTAGTAACATCTCCACTTCAGGAGAAATGACCGAGTCTACGTCCAAAAGCAGGGATCTGAGTTTTGGGCCTATGGGTCCCCCGCCGGGTTCCCTTGTATTGACATAAGATATATTTTTTTTATCTAAATATTCGTTAATAAATCTAAGGTTAGTTGATTTTCCTGAACCTTCAACTCCTTCCAATGTTATAAATTTAGATTTCACTTTAACTGATATTCTTTGACGGCTTTATTGTGTTGTTCTAGTGTAGCTGAAAACTGGTGAGTTCCATCACCTCTGGAAACAAAATAATAGTCATTACTTATTTCAGGATGCAGAGCTGCTTTTATTGATTCTAAACTAACCAAGCATATCGGACCGGGAGGAAGACCTAGATTCATATAGGTATTGTAGGGATGTCTTAGTCTCAGATCTTTTTTTCTTATGTTGCCGTCAAAATTATTACCTAATGCAAATATTACGGTTGGATCTGATTGCAATCTCATTCTTGCATTCAATCTATTAATGAAGACCCCTGCAATTCTTTTTTTTTCTACACCTTCTTTCTCTATAATAGAAGCCATCGTTAATGCGTCTTCTTCTGATTTATAAGGCAACCCTGGCATTCTATTTTTCCAAAGACTATTCAGTTCTTTTTTTTGTTGCTTATAGGCACGGACTAACAGGCTTGATGCTGTATCACCCTTCTTATAAAAATAAGTATCTGGAGAAAATATTCCTTCCATGGAAGAGTATTTTGAACCAGTTTCTTTTGCTATGAGTGAATCAGGATTGCCCTTTAAATTATTATTAATTCCATCTAGTTGTTGAAGTATTAAAAGTAACTGGGGGAAAGTTGATCCTTCTTTAAAACGAACGCTTCGATAGTAGATTTCTCCTTTAGAAAACTTATCCAGTAAGCTGAAGATAGAGTCGTTATTGGTAATTAGATATTCACCGGTTTTTATCTGAGTTGATTTACCTAATATCCTTGAGTATTGGTTTAAAAAAAAAGTTGAATACAAAAGATCATTCGATTGCAAAAGAAAAGATATGTCTTGCATAGACATTCCTTGCTTAACGTCCACTACTAATTCTTTTTCTAAATTAAATTTTGAATCAAAATTTACATACAAAAGTCCCATTAAACCTATAAGAATAATCGATGAGTACTTAAATAATTTCAATACAACTAAGTCCTAAAGTAAGTACCGTATCACTTGTTAAAATAAAGCTAAATGAATTTTAAAAGAAACTAACCTAAATCCATTTATTTAGTTATACAGAGAATTGAATTAATCCATAGAGCCTATGTAATTAATTAGGCTTTTAAGCCTAGGTTTTATTAAGAATTATTTGTTATGTAATTAACGGCATTCTGAACCGTTTGAATTGCCTCAGCTTCTTCATCAGGAATTTCGATTTCAAACTCTTCTTCAAAAGCCATGACAAGTTCAACTGTATCGAGCGAATCGGCACCAAGATCGTCTATAAAAGAAGCTTCAGATTTAACTTCTTCAGCCGAAACTCCTAGTTGTTCGCAAACAATTTTTTGTACTCTTTCTTCAATACTCATAAGTTTTACTCCCCGTCTAAGACTTTTGCAGTCCAATTATAAATTTGAGTTGGGCATGTTACCCAAATTTTTGTATAAATGCATTCTTTAAGTACTTAGATTAGGTCGGATGTCAAATGAATCTACATAAAGAGTCCACCGTTGATGTGTATTGTTTGTCCAGTAATATAGGAAGACTCTTCTGAACACAAGAAATTTACTAAATGAGCAATCTCAGTACTTTCACCAAACCTTCCAAGAGGTATTTGTTTTATCAATTCTTTTTCAGAAACACCTTTATTTGATTCAGTCATGTCCGTCTTTATAAATCCTGGAGCAACTGCATTAACGGTTATTCCCCTGGTACCAACTTCACTGGCTAAAGACCTGGAAAAAGCTTCTATTCCTGCTTTAGCAGCAGCATAATTTGCTTGACCCTTGTTACCTAGCACTGCTGAGGTAGAAGATAAATTTATTATTCTTCCCCATCGTTTTTTTAACATGGGCTTAAGGAGCCGTTTCGTTATCCTAAAAATTGCGTTTAGATGTACGTTCATTACTTCATTCCATTCATCTTCTGACATTCTTAAGATTAAATTATCTCGAGTAAAGCCTGCATTATTTATGAGTATGTCTATGTCTAAATTCTCGTTTGGTATTTTTTCCCAGGACGTATTGATTCTTTGTAAATCATCAAGTTCTAATTTGTATCCTAAGATGCCTTCTTCAATCAATTGCTCCACTCCTTCAGAAGTGGTGGCTGTTCCAATCACGATATAATTTTCTTCTAAGAGAGATTTTGCAATTGCATTGCCTATTCCCCTACTCGCTCCCGTTATAAAAACTTTTTTCATTACTGATTATCAAAGATTTCCTTAAAAACAGAGTAATCATCAAGGCTAATAATTTCAACATCATTCACTGTCCTTTTGACCAATCCACTCAGAACTTTGCCTGGTCCACATTCAATAAAAATATTTATTCCCTCCGAATGGATATTTTCAATTGTCTCCACCCATCTAACAGGACTGTCTATTTGATGAACTAAGTTGTTTATTATTTTTTCTAGATTCATTGTGTAGGACGCATCGTAGTTTTGAAATATTTTAATGGTTGGTTCTTGAAATTTAATATCATTAAGATGGTGCAAAAATTTATCAGCAGCCGCACTCATAAGTTTGCAGTGAGCTGGAACGCTCATAGCTAGTGGTATTGCTCGCTTCGCTCCCTCTTCTTTGCAACGCTTCATTGCCAAAGTGACGCCTCTAGAGGATCCAGATATGACTATTTGTATTGGAGAATTTATATTTGCTGGGCTAACTAACTCTTTTTTAAAATTGGTAATATCCGAGCAGATGAGTTCTACTGCCTCTTGGTTGAGGCCTATAATCGCCGCTATAGAACCTTCTCCTTCAGGTACGGCTTCTTGCATGAGTTTTGCTCTAACAGAAACAATATTCAAAGCATCATGGAATTCTATAACTCCTCCCGCCACTAATGCCGCATATTCTCCTAATGAGTGTCCAGCCATAGCACCAAAAGAATTTGAATTTAGACCAAGCTCTCTCCATATAGCTATATTGGAAGCTAACATCAAGGGTTGAGTTATTTCAGTTCTTGAAAGATCATCTTTATTATCGGAAAAAATTAAGGACTTAAAGTCGACATCCAGGATTTCTTTAGCCTCATCAAAGGTCTTAGAAAAAATAGTTTTATTATCGAAGTAGTCCTTAAGCATTCCTAAGGATTGTGAGCCCTGCCCTGGAAAAACTAAGGCAGATTTAGAGAAATTCATTAATAGAATTATTCTTCAGATTCTTCTTTAGGCTGCTTCACTTCTACAACCTTTTTTCCTCTGTAAAATCCATCTGCAGTCATTTGATGACGCAAATGTCTTTCCCCGGTAACGTTGTCGGTAGAAAGAGTAGGATTTGATAAAGATTGATGTGCTCTTTTTTGTAGCTTTTTAGACTTAGATTTTTTACTTTTTTGTACTGCCATAACGTGTCTCCGGCGCGGATTTTAGATGAACTACTCTAGCAAGTCTCTAATTTTTTTAAAAGGTTGCAACTTTTCTTGTTCTTCTGGAATGGCAAAATCCAGACAATCTTCAGTATTACACTTAACAACAGTGGGGTAGTTTAAACAAATCTCTTCTTCAACAAGCCTTTCTATTTGAAAATATTTTAGATTTTGGAAATGACTTTCATCTGGTTTATTCGAAAAATCTAATAATACATCTTCATCTTTTATGATTAAGTTTGTTTCTAAATTCAGATTAATCTCTGCATCTTGTAAACAAATTTGACAGGTATTAAGGAAACAAGACTCAATGATTCCTTTGCAAGAAAATAAATCAAGGGAAAGCTTTTCAATTGATAGATTTATCTTCAATGGATGTTTAAGAGTTCCTATATTTAAACCATCAGATAAAATTTCAATGGATGTTTCTACTTTAATAGGGAATTTACCTTCTCTCAAATTTAAGTAGTTAGTCATATTTCTTCATTAATCTAGTAAAGTCATCAGGAATTTTTGTAGATGCTTCAATTTTCATATTCTTAAATTTTATTTCATGGGCGTGCAGCATCATTCTATTGATATCAGTTTTAAAAGCCTTGTTAAAATTTTTATCCCCGTATTTTATATCACCGACTATAGGATGTCCTGAGTGCTTAGCATGAACACGAATTTGATGAGTTCTGCCGGTAATTATTCTACATTTAACTAAACTTAATGTTTTTTTAGCCTTTACTAATTCAAAATATGAAATTGAATTTTTTCCTCTTGGATCAATTTGAACTTCTCTTTCTCCAGATTTTAATCTGTCTTTAAGCAAACCAACTTCAACTGTCTTTAAGCTTTTTGGCCAACTTCCTTTGACTAAAGCTAAATAATCTTTGTCAACATTGCCCTCCCTTATCTCCTTTTGAAATTCTCTTAAAATAGATTTTCTTAGAGCTATAACTAAACAGCCTGAAGTGTCTTTATCTAATCTATGCACTAGTTGAGCTTCTTTATAGCTCTTATCTATTTGTCTGAAAGCTTCTATTACTCCTAAGGAAATACCACTACCTCCGTGACTGGCGATTCCCACAGGCTTATTTAAAATAATAAACTTTTTATCTTCAAATATAATGCTATTAATTAGTTTATCTTTTAGATTATTTTCTGCCTTCTTTGTTGCTTTGTGTTCATTTGAATATGGTGGAATTCTAACTTCATCACCTATTTGTAATTTTTGACTTGGCCTGCAGCGGGACTTATTAACTCTGACCTCTCCTTTTCTTATAATGGAATAAATTTTACTTCTGGGGATGCCCTTCATCTTCGAAAGTAGGCAATTATCCAGCCTTGTACCCGAATAATCGTCAGTAACTGTGTAAATTTCTACGGGGTTAAATTGAGTACTCATTATTTATAAAATTAAGGAAAAGTATAATAATATCCTCAATTATGTTATTTTGACTAAGTATCTGCGCAATTAAATGTTAAAAATAAGACGCAGTAATAAATTATATAAAAAATTAAAGCAGAAAAGAGTTATAAGCTCTATTAATAAAAGAATTACAGTCACGTAGGTGTGGCGACATCATTTTTTATAATTCACCTACCAGATCCGATAAATAAAGTACTTAGACAACTTATTTATACCATAAAGCAATTTAAAGCTTTCCTGCTTTCCTATAAGGAAAAAAAATGAAAAGAATGTTGATAAACGCAACGCAACCAGAAGAATTGCGTGTGGCACTAGTTGATGGACAGAGTATCTATGACTTTGACATGGAGCAGATAGGTCAAGAAAGAAAGAGATCAAATATTTATAAAGGAAGAGTCTCCAGAGCAGAGCAAAGCTTAGGCGCTGCATTTGTTGACTTTGGATCAGAGAAGCACGGATTCCTTCCGGTTAAAGAATTGGCGCCGCAATACCAAAAAAATAAAAACGGCAAAAATGTTATAAATGAGTGCCTTTCTCAAGGCCAAGAAATAATTGTTCAAGTTGAAAAAGAAGAAAGAGGGACAAAAGGTGCAGCTCTCAGTACTTTTATTTCGCTACCAGGACACTACTTAGTATTAATGCCAAATAGCCCTGAAGCTGGTGGAATTTCTAAAAGTATAGAGGGTGAATCCAGAGACGCTATGAGAAAAAAAATGCATTCTTTGGATGTGCCAGATGGCATGGGTGTTATCTTACGCACAGCTGGAGAAGGTGTAAGCTTAGAAGAATTGCAGTGGGACTTGGATTACTTACTTAACCTTTGGGATGCCATTCAAGAAGCAAACCAATTGAGAAAGGCTCCTTTTCTTATTTATAGAGAAAATGACCTTGTTTCTCGATCACTTAGAGATTTTTTAAGATCAGACATAACGGAAGTATTAGTTGATACTGATGAAGCATTTGAGAAAGCACATGACTTCACCTCTAAACTCATGCCTGATTTTGAAGATAGAATTAAACGTTACGATGAAGCTACGCCACTATTCACTCGTTACCAAGTAGAGAGCCAGATAGAAACTGCTTATCAAAGGGAAGTTACTTTGCCAAGTGGAGGTTCGATCGTTATCGATCAAACTGAGGCATTGGTTGCTATCGACATCAATTCAAAAAAATCTACAAAAGGAAGTGACATAGAGGAAACAGCTTTAAACACAAATCTAGAAGCTGCAGCGGAAATATCTAAACAGCTTCGCTTACGAGACATGGGTGGTCTAATTGTTATAGATTTTATTGACATGCTTTCTTTGAAAAATAAAAGGGCCATTGAAGATAAATTATGGTCCTCTTTATCTATCGATAGAGCTAAAGTTCAAGTGGGTCGTATTTCACGATTTGGTCTTATGGAAATGTCTAGGCAGAGACTCAGACCTTCTCTTCAAGAGAGATGGACTCAAGATGTAGCGAGTTTATCTACGGCTGTTCTGAGATTAATAGAAGAGGAAGCTGGAAAAAAGAAAAGCGGTGAAGTTAGAGCAGTCGTTTCTCCTGATATGTCAATCTTTTTACTGAATGAAAGAAGACCCAGGGTAAATGAAATAGAAGAAAGAACAGGTGTAAGGATAGTTGTTGTTTCAGACCCTACAAGATCTGATAATCGTTTTGAAGTATCCAGACTAAGAGACGATGATAAAAATCTAAAAGACTCAACTAGTTATGAAATACAAGATGAAGTAGGAAGTTCAGCCCCTTCGTCTAGCAACCCTAAAAGAAAGGCTAGGCAAGAAACGCCTGCTGTTAACATCAAACCACCTAAGAAACCTAAAAGCAAAAAAGACGGTTTTCTTAAGAAATTTTTAAATTCACTGACAAAGAAAGGAAAAGAGGAGTCAAAAGTAAAACCTGGTCCCAGGCGCAATGCTAGAAGAAATAACCAGAATAATTCCAGGCAAGGTACTCCAAGAAAGAATACCTCTAATCAGACCAGAAGGAATACTAATCCTAGGCTCAAAAAATCAGAGCAAACCAATGCTAAGAAAGAACAATCTAAGAACTCTAAGAAAAAATCAGATAAGATTAAAACGCAAAATGAACTTAGCAAAACAAAGGGCGATCAGAGGAATACTGTAAAAAATTCTAATGAAAAACCTAAGAAGGCAAAACCAAAACCTAAGAAGGCTGATAAGAAAGAGCCAGTAGAAAAAAATGGCAATGTCTTAGTTGTAGAAAAAGAAATACTTGAAATAGACGGTAATGTAATGCCTGATAATCCTTCTAGATCATCCAATAGAAGAAATAAATTTGTTGATCAGAAAGCTGTACAGAAAGATACAAAATCATCAGATGATATAAAAAAATTGAATACAGATTCTAAAGATCATCCTGTTGATACTCAAAACTCTAAACAGGAAAGACCTGCTAGAAAAGTTGAACCTGAAGAAACTGCTTCGAAGGATGAGATTGTTAAAGAAGTTAAACCTAAAGAAACTACTGTAAAGAAGGAGTCTGCTAAGAAAGCTAAAGATTGGGGAAGAGCCTCCAATGACCCAAGGAACAAATAAGTCCTAGTTTTTTTTCTTCAAATCAAGAAAATGCTCTATCAGTTTTCCTGATATGGATATATTCCCTGTAGGAACAGCAGGCAATTCAAGGTAATTGAACCAGTTGGCTTCATCTATTTCTTCTCCGTCTGGTAAAATTTCGCCTGACTCATATTCTGCATGATACCCAAGCATTAATTGACTGGGAAAAGGCCAAGATTGACTTCCATAATATTTAATATTCTTTACCTTTATACTTACCTCTTCTTCTATTTCTCTGTGAATCGCATCTTCGGCTGTTTCGCCAGGTTCAATAAAGCCAGCTAAAGTACTATAAAATTTACCTGGAAAATTTTTATTATGAGCCAAAAGAAGATCATCTTCTCTTGTTACTAACACAATTATGCAAGGAGAAATTCTTGGGTAAATAAGTATGTCATTGCATTCACAATACATAGCTCTTTCAGTCTCATGCTTATTCATTTCAGACCCACATGATCCACAAAATTGATTGTTCTTATTCCATTCACTAAGTTGTATTGATCTGGAGCAAGCTGTAAATAATGAATCTGGAATCCTCCCTAATAAATTTCTTAATGGAGTAAGCACCAAGTTCTCATCAAGCTTACTTTTACTTGTAAGCTCAGACAAAAAACAAGGCTGTTCATTTAAATACCCAATAAATTGCTTATTAATTAACTCCATTTCTGTCCATTTAAGATCCTCATCTTCAAATATTAAGAAATCTGATGTTTTTGAAGTGAGAAACTCTTGATTTCTTAAAATAATTGAGATACCAGTTTTTTTGGAAACGTTGATATTTTCTGGTGTAAATACTAAATTATTATCAATAGATATCATTTATTCAGTTTAAGCTATCCAACCATAGTTTAGAATAGATTAATTAATTAATAGAGGTAAGCATGGAAACCATTATTTTGGACCAAGGTATGTTAGTTTCTGGAATAATTTTAGCTATGAGCTTTATTCTTATATTCACAGAAACGCTGCATGGATTTCACAGAGTAAAAGTAGCGATGGCAGGAGCTGCTGTAATGCTTGTAGTTGGTCAATCATACGGTTTCTACTCGCCGGAGGCAGCTTTTGAAGCAGTTGATTGGAATGTGGTATTCCTCCTTGGTTCAATGATGGCTGTTGTAGCGATCATGATTAACTCTGGAGGTTTTGAAGTTCTTGCAGCTAATATAGGAAAAATTGCTAAAGGACGGCAATACATGCTCCTTGCCCTACTGGGAACAGCTGTAACAGTAATATCATTATTACTTGATAACGTCACTACGGTTGTAATTTTCGGACCATTAATTGTATTAATCTGTCAAAAAATGAAGGTTAGTGCAATTCCTTATTTAATGGCGGCAGCTTTATTATCAGATACTGGCGGTGTAGCTACTTTAGTAGGCGATCCTCCAAATTTAATGATTGGATCAGCATTTGATATCGCATTTATGCCATTTGCATACAAGATGTTTCCGATTGTTTTTGTAGCTTGGATAGCAACACTTTTCTTCATGAAATATTTATTTAAAGAAGAGTTAGCAATTGTACCTGAAGGTAAATTTGAAGATTCAATTCCCTATAAAGATAAAAGCTTATGGAATAAATCACTTTCAATTTTAGGATTGATGGTAATTCTTTTTATCATCCATAACCAAATACATTGGGAGCCATGGATGGTTGCTGGTACAGGTTTAATTCTTTTAACTATTCTTGCTAAGGAAATAGAATTTGAAGATGTAATGAAGAATATGACTCACGAAATACCGCTATTAATGTTTTTTGTTGCATTATTCATGCTTGTAGGAGGTGTTGAAGGAAGTAAATTTCTTGAATACCTGGGTCAATTTATAGTTCCTTTCTTAATTGACCCTGTAACAGGAGAGGTAATTCAAGAAAACTTTATGGTGACTTGCATCGCACTGATGTGGGTTGCAGCTATTATGTCAGCAGCTATAGATAATATTCCATTTACTGCAGCCATGATTCCGATCATCGCATCATTAGAAGCTGTTGGAGTAAATATAGCAGCATTATGCTGGTGTCTTGCAATAGGTGTTGGTATGGGCGGCAATGGAACCCATATTGGTTCAACAGCAAATGTATATATAGTTACTGTTTCAGAGAAACTTGCTAAAACTACAGGCAACCCTGATATGGCAATTACTCCTCTTAAATGGGCACAAAAAGGTTTACCTGTGATGCTTTTGACTTTAGTAATATGCACCATAATCATGTACATATTTTTTGATTATTACGCTCTGCCCCTTCACACACCTTAATGATACGCAGATTTTGTGTTGCTCCTATGATGGATAGGACTGATCGCCATGAACGATATTTCTTGCGTACATTATCAAAAGAAATGCTGCTATACACGGAGATGATTCACGCCAATGCGATCATACATGGGAATAAAGATAACCTACTTAAATATCATGCTTCAGAACATCCATTAGCTATTCAATTAGGTGGGAGTAATGCTGAAGACTTACTGGAAGCTTCGATCATAGCAGAAGGGAAAGGTTTTGATGAAATTAATCTCAATATAGGCTGCCCGAGTCCTAGAGTTCAAAGTGGTTCTTTTGGTGCCGTATTAATGAAACAACCCTATTTAGTAAGAGACTGCCTAAAACTATTAGTTGAAAAAACGAATATTCCAGTGACAGTGAAATGTAGGATCGGTGTAGATGAAATGGATGAAGATAAAGATCTAGACAACTTTGTAACAATTGTAAAAGATTCAGGCTGTAAAACTTTTATTATTCATGCTCGTAAGGCCTGGCTGAAAGGGTTAAGCCCAAAAGATAACAGAGAAATACCACCTTTAAATTATGAAAGAGTTTATAGATTAAAAGATTTCTTCCCTGACCTTGAAATAATTATTAATGGCGGAATAGAAACAATCAATGATGCTTTAGAACATTTAAAGTTTGTAGACGGTGTCATGGTTGGAAGGTCAGCCTATGACAACCCCTACCCTCTAGTGAATGTTGATAAAGAAATTTATAATCGTAGCAAACAAATACCAACTCGTGCAGAAGTTTTAGAAGGCCTTATTCCTTATATGGAAAATGAAATTAAAGATGGAAATAAATTGGGTTATGTTACAAAACACTTAATGGGCCTATTTAAAAATACAAAGTATGCAAAAAAAGCTAGGTATACTCTCGCTAATATTAATGATGACATTTACCCGATGGAGAAATTTAAATTCTTAATTAATGAAACAAAAGAATTATGTTAAAAAAAATAAGATCTATTTTCAGTAGTACTTCAGAAGAAATAACTGAAAAAGAACAAGTATCCCAAAAAATAGAGAAGACGTGTGCTGCACTTATAATTGAAGTTGCACTTGCTGATAAAGTCTTTGATGAATCTGAAGTTAATTTATTAAAAGAAATGCTACTAAAGGCTTATACGTTGGAAGCTTACGATATAGAGGATTTAATCAAAAACGCAGAGAAGGCGGTTGAAGAATCAACCTCTCTTTATGAGTACACAAGAGAAGTGAATGATAATTTTGATTATGAATCTAAACTGAACCTAGTAGATCAGCTCTGGAGAATAGCTTTTGCCGATGGTCATTTAGATAAATTTGAAGAGCATGTAGTAAGAAAAATTGCTGACCTTATTCACATAAGTCATAACGACTTTATTCAATCTAAGTTAAAAAATAGAAAATAAATTTAGTCAAAATCTTCAAAATCTTCAAAATCATCATCTATAATTCCATCAAGAATTTCATACTCTCTATTCTGAAAATAAGCATCTCTTAAAAATAAATACTCATCTCCTATAACCAAAGATTCCATTCCTAAATATCTTGCTCTTGTTTCTAGCAAGTCTACTAGAGTTAGTTCATAAGAAGTTCTCTCATGATCTACAAAAAATAAACCCCCAAGAAAAGCATCGGGTATTTGGGCAATAGTATCCCTTAAGGAGCTTGGTCCAAGAAATGGCAAGACAACATAAGGACCAGATTTAAAACCCCAATATCCTAGTGTTTGACCAAAATCTTCATCATGCTTCGTAAGACCTATTTTTGAAGCTACATCTACAAAACCGAATACACCTATAGTTGAGTTCACTAACAGTCTACCTATATCAGAAAACCCATCTTTAATTTTTCCTTGCAAGAGGTTGTTAAGTCCGATGTTTACATCTTCGTAATTAGCAACGAAATTACTAATTCCAATTTCTATTTTATCTGGCATTAAATTGACGTAGACCCTTGCAATTGGAGTCGCAAAATTTTCATCAATCTTATTATTGAAATTATGGGTTATCAGATTGATATCTTCAAAAGGATCAATCTCACAGTATGTATTTAAAGAGAACACAAGACATGTAGATATTAGAAAAATTTTAATCATTCTCTAGTCTGAATCTGAGGTATTTTTTCTACCCTAGTTTTATTTAATTTAGCTATTTTTTTAATTGTCTTTTCTGCCAATTCACCAAATAACATATTGAGCTTAGGAATATCATAAAGCAAGGTATCTTCCTTTGACTCCACCAATGGTATTTGTCCAAACAAATCTAAGCCATAATCATTAGCTAATTTCGTTCCACCATTTTTTCCAAAAATATGATATTTCTTGTTTGTATCATCAGGTTCAAACCAGCTCATATTCTCTACTAATCCTAATATTGGTACATCAAGCTTATTAATCATTTCAATACCTTTTCTGCAATCTGAGATTGAAACTTTCTGAGGTGTGGTGACAACTAAAGTAGCTGTCACAGGAATTTTTTGAAGAAGGGTTAACTGCACGTCACCTGTTCCCGGAGGAGTATCAATAATTAAGAAATCTAACTCGCCCCAATCTGTCTGCGATAGTAATTGCATCACGGCACCACTCACCATAGGTCCTCGCCAAATAACAGGCATTCTTTCACTTGAAATCAGACCCATTGAAATAAATTTAACTCCTTTCTTCTCTATAGGAGATATGATTTTTTCATCTTTAACTTTTAAATCACCTGGCAACAATCCGAGCATAGAGGGCTGACTTGGCCCATATATATCGGCATCAATTAAGCCTACTTTCAAACCTTTTTCTTTAAGAGCTATGGCTAAATTAAGTGAGATAGCAGACTTCCCCACTCCTCCTTTAGCAGAAAAAACGCCAACAATATTCTTAACCTTTCTTAAAGTTTCAGGAATTCTTAAAGCGTTTTGGTTGTTAGACATCTTTTATCTATGAATCATCAAGTTTAACTGAGTTATAATTCACCATTCTAGCATTGCTGGTTTAGGTTCAATATGTCTTTAAAAGAAAAAAATAGAAAAATACTTGTAACAAGCGCCCTTCCATATGCAAATTCTCCCTTACACCTGGGACATATCATGGAAAGCGTTCAAACCGATATATGGGTAAGATTTCAAAAAATAAATGGCCATGAATGTACGTATGTCTGCGCAGACGATGCTCACGGCACACCAATAATGCTTAAAGCTGAAGAACTTAAGATTACACCAGAAGAATTAATTTCTGAAATTTATACGGATCACATAGAAAGTTTAAAGAATTTTTATATAGACCATGCAAATTTTTACTCTACTCATAGTGAGGAAAATAAGGAGCTTTCTGAACTTATATTTTCACGTCTCGAGAAAAAAAACTTAATAGAAAGTAGAGTGATTAAACAGCTATTTGATAAAGAAAAAAACATGTTCTTATCTGATAGATACGTAAAAGGTACTTGTCCAAAATGTAAAGCCGATGATCAATACGGAGATAATTGTGAAGTTTGTAGTGGGACTTATGATGCTACAGAATTGTTAAAACCCATATCAGTATTAAGTGAAAGTATCCCCGAAGTCAGAGATTCAGAGCATTTATTTTTTAAATTAAGTGGCTTAAAAGATTCTATTAATACCTGGATAGACAACTCGTTTGTACAGCCACAAGTTATAAATAAACTGTCTGAATGGCTTGACGGAGAACTCAAAGATTGGGACATAAGTAGAGATAAGCCTTATTTTGGTTTTTCTATTCCGGGTCATGAGAATAAATATTTTTACGTGTGGCTTGATGCCCCAATAGGTTATTTGGCCAGTCATAAAAACTACCTTGATAAGATTGGAGACACAGAAACATTTAAAGAATGTTGGAAGCCTAATAGTGAGTATGAGATTTACCACTTCATAGGCAAGGACATAATGTACTTTCATACCCTCTTCTTCCCTGCAATGCTCAAACATTCTGACTTTAAAACACCGGATGGTGTTTTTGTCCATGGATTCCTGACATTAAATGGAGAGAAAATGTCAAAATCAAGAGGTACTTTTATCTTAGCCAAGACTTATTTGGATAACCTAGATCCTGAATATCTAAGGTATTATTTTGCAACAAAACTTGGACCTGGAGTAGATGATGTAGATTTAAACTTAGAAGATTTTAAGCAACGTGTTAACTCTGATCTTGTGGGTAAATTTATAAATATAGGAAGTCGCTCTGCTAAATTTATTAATAAAGATTTTAATAATACCCTCGCATCACAATTGCATAACCCTGAGCTTGTAAAAGAATTTATTGAAACAGCGTCGAACATAAAGATTTTATATGAAGCAAGAGATTTTAATAAAGCCATGAGAGAAATAATGTCACTTGCAGACAAAGCCAATAAGTACGTTGATAAGATGCAACCTTGGGTTTTAAGTAAAACAAACCCTACAGATGAAGTTGTTCAACAAATTTGCACTACATCTTTAAATTTGTTTCGTATACTCGCTATAATGCTCACACCGGTCACTCCGGAACTTACGAATAAGATAGCAGCTTTTTTTAAAGATGATGCTTATACGTGGAATAGTATTGATGAACCGGTTCTGGAACAAAATATCAATCAATTTAAATCCTTGCTAGGAAGGATAGAGGACCAAAGTATCGATCAATTAATTAAATCAGAGAAATGATGGAAGAAATAACAATAGAAGAATTCATGAAGATTGATCTTAGGGTGGCTAAGGTAATATCAGCTGAGCCTGTTGAAGGCGCTGATAAATTACTTCAACTGAATTTAGACATAGGAGAATTTGGCACTAAAACTGTATTTGCTGGCATAAAAAATGCTTATAAGATAGACGAACTGGAAGGGAAAATGGTTGTTTGTGTGAATAACCTTAAATCCAGGAAAATGAGATTTGGAACTTCGGAAGGCATGATCTTAGCAGCGGGAGGCGATGAAGGAGTTTTTATGTTATCACCGGACAGTGGAGCTTTTGCTGGCATGCAAGTGAGATAAATGAGCAAAACAAAAGAAGTAGATATAATTATTATAGGTGCAGGTCCTGTGGGACTGTTTACCGTATTTGAAGCTGGCTTACTTGGATTAAAATGCATTCTTATTGATAATCTCGACAAAGTAGGAGGTCAGTGTGCAGAGCTTTATCCTGACAAGCCAATATATGATATACCCGGCGTTCCTATGCAAACTGCTGAAGAACACGTTAGTGCCCTTCTAGAACAGATTAAACCTTTTGATTACTCAACATTTTTAAATCAAAGAGTGGAATCT
>MDSV01100588.1_pt1 | contig 21423 bp, 11 predicted proteins | sample 810851 | NCBI WGS metagenome assembly MDSV01 (sample SAMN05326640, study PRJNA326480) | marine metagenome | isolation source: seawater | place: Atlantic Ocean: North East | collected 2012 | reverse complement strand
TGCGAGTGGTACTCATCCGCTTTCTTCCCGAGCCAGTACGAACACGTGCCGTAGCAAATTGGCACCACGAGTTCGCTGCCTCGCTTGCGCTTCATGTTGTCATCTGCAGGCTCGGAGCCCGCGCCCTCCTTCTTCTCGGTCTCCGCCATGATGCGCGAAGGCGGATCTCCCGTCGCGCGTCGGAGAATGCGGCCCGCGGGAACGGGTGGGGGCACGCAGAATCCCGGGAAACCCTCGATCGAAGCGCGCGTTTTGGCGCCAGTTCGCTTCGATTCGAGTTCTTGCCGTGGACCCGGCGATCGGGTTTCCTGCGGGCACGATTTGGATTTGGACGGTTCCGATTACAACGCCGCCTTCACGCGTCCTCCTCCTGCTCTTCCTCCTCTTCTCCCCCCGCCGCGAACGCCACCTCCTGAATGTAAGCTTCGCGTTCCAGGTGCATCAGGACGTCAAACAGGAAATCCGCGAGCTCGCCGTACTCCACCATCCCGTCGTCGTCGGCGTCCACGGCGGCAACCATGGCGTTTATCTCGTTCGGCTTGAGCTGTAACTCGCCCGAGCCGAGCGACCGGAGCACCGCCGTGACCTCCTTCTGGTCCAGAACGCCGTCCCCGTTCGCGTCCGCCGCCTCGAACGCGGTCTTGATGTACGTCTTGATGGCCTCCGGCTCGAGCACGGCGCTCTCCATGAGCTTGCGCGCGCCGGACGCCGCGCTGATCTTGGAAACCGCCTCCACCCGCAGCGCCTGCTTCGACGAGTCGACCATGCTGTAGATGATGTTCGCCGCGACCGACGCGAAAAGCTGGTACTCCACCATCCGTTCCCCGGTCTCCTCGTCTTCGCGCACATCCGCTTCCGCCATCACCGAGCTAATCTGCAGGCGCGACAAGCCCAGCATGTCCTCGGAGAGCTGCTTCAAGACGTCGCGCGCGTCGTCGAACGGCAAGTCGCCAGACGTCGCCCCGTCGCCCTCCCGGTCGTTCTCCGCTTCTCTGCGTTCAAACTCGCGCAGCAGCAAGTGCGCGAGCGAGTCGGCATCCTGCATGTTGATGTCCGCCAGGACGTCGTCCTTGAACCGCTCGACGAGGATGTTGAAACACAGCGGCGTGAACTCCTCGTACGAGATGAGCCCGTCGCCGTTCTCGTCCACCTCGGTGAGCAACAGGTTGATCTCCTTCCGCGTCAACCCGAGCTCGGCGCTCCGCAGGCACCGCGCGAATTCTCTCCGGTCCAGCGCGCCCGAGCCGTCGGCGTCCGCCGCCTCGAAGACGTTGCGCATCATGTCCTCCAGCTCGTCGCGGGGCATACCGTGCAGCAGATGCATCTGCACGCTCTCGCGCGCCTCGGCCGTCTGCGCCTCGCGCACCTCCGCGGCGCGCGCGCGCGCCTGCAAGCCGTGGATGATCTCGACCATCACGGGGACAAACTCGCGGTACTCGAGCACGCCGTCGTCGTTTTCATCCGCCTCCGCCATGACCCGCCTCGCTTCTTTCTTGGTCAAACCGAGCTCGGCGTCCGCCAAGACCGCCTTGAACTCGTTTCTGTCGAGGTACCCGTTCTGGTCCGCGTCGTAGCGCATGAACTGCGCCATCACGAACTCGTTGAGCTCCTCGTCGGACATGTCGAAGAGTCCCGCGCTCGCCGCCGGAGCGTCGTCGGCGTCGCCGCGCGGAGCGCGCGGCGCTTCATCCGCCTCCGGGTCGTTCGCCGCGCGCTCGCGCCGCGCGTGCTCCTTGGCGTTCTCCGCGATCTTGCCCTCGAAGTACGTCGCGCCGAACTGGTATATGTTGTCCGGCTGCGACCGGAGGATCTGCGGTTCGCGCGTCGCGGCGGCGTCGCGTCGAAGGGAAAAGCGGCTCGGTCAGCGACGCGGGAGGGATCGCAACGGCGAGGAAAATTCCCGGATCGCGTCGGGGGGGCTCGGGCGGCGGCGCCGTTCGCGACGGGCGGGCGTCCGCGCGCGACGGCTGCGCGGCGCACCTCTCTGGTGAACGACTTCAGGATCTGCGGGAACCCATCGGGGATGGTGAACCCCTTTTGGTACCGGCTTGACATGACGGACGTGAACGCCAAGTGATGCCGATTCGGGAACGAGGCGCTGAACGACCGGGTCGTGCTCGCTCGCTTCCTCGTGCGAGAAGGTGCGTCCGAGTCTCTGAAAGCGGACGGTGACCAACGCGCGTCGACAGGTCGCCCCTAAAGCGCACCGGTGAGCCGGGAGACCCGCTGTGCCTTGTAGTGGGCGGCCTCGGGAGGTGCGCGCCAAGCTAAATCCGGAGAAGAAAAAACCATGAAAACGAACCATTGGTTGGCGCGCCGCACGCCGAAGTTTTGGACCCGGAGAAGAAACAGCGAGCGCTCGTTCGTGGGCACATCCAGTCTTTCTGACACGTCGCTCGAGATGTCGTTCTCGTCCCGTGTCCCCGTGAGGCGTTCGCTGGCGGCCTCGGGATGGCGCCCCGCGCCCCGCGCGCCCATGCGCTGCGTTGCCGTCGCCGCGCCTGCGGTATCCACGGAGACCCTGAAACGCAAGATCCTCAGGCTCTCCGCCCTCACCGACCGCGGCCAGCTTTTGTTCCAGCAGAAAGCGTGCGTTCACCTCTCGCGTTCTTCTCATCACCCTTCCCAACCTTCGCGCCCGCAAGGCCGCGGTTCCTGACCCGCAGTCGTCCCTCGTCGCGTTCATCGCGCGTAACAGGTACGCCCCGCTGGACGAGTACGGCCGGAAGCACCGCGAGGAAATCACCGAGGCGGTCGAGGCCCTGGTCGCGACGCAGAGCGCTAACGTCGCGGACGAGGCGTCTCCCGGCCGACCCGTCGCGAACGCGAGCCTCATGAACGGCGACTGGGAGTGCGTGCTGGCGACGAAACAGCTGTTCCGCTCGTCGCCTTTCTTCATGGCGATCCAGGACGCGTTCGGGGAGGCGATGTTCGGCGAGCGCAAGTCCTCGGAGGTGTTTTTCCGCCTGCACGAGCTGCAGGTCAAGTCCTGGGGCGCGTCCACGGTGGGCCGCGTGGCGCAGCGCATCGACCTCGAGAACGGCGCGATGGAGTCTTACTTCGACACCATCCTGTTCGCGCTCACCGTGATTCCGATCATGGGCTGGTTCAAGCTCCTGCCGACGTTCGGGGGGCGGATCAAGACGTACGCGGACGAAGTCACGCTGGACGAGCAGACGGGAAAACTCAGCCTGGTGCTGGACCGCACGCGCGTCGAGCTGGCGGAGGGTATCCCCAAGCCGCCGCTGGTGTTGCCGTGGTTCCTCGATCGCGATTATCCGGTGAAGTTCGTGTGGAAGCTCCTGCCGTGGAACAAAGGGCGGGACCCGGCGGCGTCCACGTACGTGCGTTACCTGGACGAGGACTTCAGGGTCATGGCAGACAGGGACGGGGAGGTGTTCGTGTATTGCCGCGTCGAGGGCGCCGGCGAAGAGTGACGCGGAGCGACGCGTCACTCTTCATTCGCGCGCTTTTTCTGATACGGCGCGCCGCGTCACGCTACATCACACCACATCACACCGTGGCTTACCCGTGAATCTTCTCCTCCAGCGTCAGCGGCCGCGTTCGCTCGTCGCGCGGTATCGCGGCGTAGATGGCCTCGGCCTCGGCCTCGTCCCCGGCGGCGCGCGCGGCGGCGACGCGCGGGTCGCGGCAGGCGGCTTTCGGGTCCTTCCCGTCGGTGAGCACCCACGGCTCGAGGAACACGCGAAGCGACTTGACGTCGTACCGCAGCGCGTGTCGCTTGTCGACGGACGCGCCGCCGCTCAACGCCGAGCGCAGAGGCACGCGACGCGTCGCGAGCATTTCATCGCGCGCCCCGTCCGCTTCCCGCGCCGAGTCTCCCCCCGACCCAAAGCCGCCGAACCCTCCGCCGGCGCCGGCGTGGAGCATGTACCCGTCGTCGTCGTCCAGCACGTTCTCGTCGCGCACCACCACCACGAACGCGGCGTCGTCCCCGTCGTCCGCGTCACCGTCGTCGTCGTGGCCAGTCGCGGGGATGCCCTGCATGAACTCTATGTCGGGCGGCTGGCCGAGGCCGAGCCGCTGGAAGAGCACCGCCGCCGCCGCGTCCGTCACCGGGCGGTCCGAGGTGAGCGTCTTGTAATCGGCGCGCCGCGCGGCGGAGGTTTTCGCGCTGGACAGCAGCGGCCCCCACGTTTTCGTGTCCGGATCTTTCACGAGCAACAGCTCCGTGGTGTGGAACACGGCGCTCTCCACCACGACGTGCACGCGCACGTGCACGTCCCGAACGCCGAAACTCGACGCGACGTTCGTCGTCGCTACGGTTTCACGTTTTTCGTCCGCCGAACGCCCTCCGCGCTCGAGCGCGGAGGGCGCGTCTTCGCGCGACTCAAGCCTCAACCTCGGCGCGGGGTCCCCGCCCGCGCCGTCATCCTCCTGGTGCTGCCGCGCGAGCGCCAGCATCGTCGCGCGTTTCAGCACGGCCTCTTCCGCGTTGGAGGGGGCGTCGTCCCTGAACGCGATGTTCCACGAGTGGTGGAACACCCACGCGATGAAAAACAGGGATACCAGCGCGCACGACCCCGCGGCCACGGAGAGTCGCTTGCGGTTCCGACGCTGGAGTCGCAGGTCGTACCGCTCCTCTTCCCCAAACGCGGTCGCGGAGGTGTACGCGCGAGCCATCGCGTCGGTACGCCCGCGTCTCCGCGTCTGCGCGCGACGATCGTCGACGACGTGAAAATACAACGCATTTTCAGCGTGTCGTCGTTTTTCCGGAACGTCGACGTTTCGCTTTTTGGCCGGAGATTCTATCCCGTCTCGCGTCCCTGCCGCATAGCTGCCCGCGCGCGCCCGCGTTCACGCCAGCCCGTTCGTTCCGCCCCTCGACAATGCACTCGACGCGCCCCTGCGCGCTGGGCGCCGCACATCACCTCGGCGCGGGCGTCTCCTCCCTCCGCGCGCGCGCGCCGCCTCGCGTTTCTTCGGTCGGCGGCCGACGCGCCCCCTCGACGGAGGCGCGCCTTCGCCCCGGCCGCCAGGGCGTGCAGCGCATCTATCGCCTCACCTCGGAGAAGGCGCAAATGGGCGTGTACGAGTACCTGGAGTCCATCGGCGTCCCGCGCGTGAACGCGCTGCAGGTGCAGAGCAAGGCGGGGGAGTGGTTCGAGTACGAGAACGCGAAGCGGGGGGGAGCGGCGGATGCGTCGTTCGGCGTGCGCGAGATGGCGAAGGTTGTTGATTTTCTGGAGGAGCGAGGCGTTAGCAAGGACGACGTCGGCGCGTTGGTGGCAAAGCACCCGCCGGTGCTGGCGTACGACGTCGAGACACGTCTCGAGCCTCTGTTCGAGTACCTGGGCGAGCTCGGCCTGGACACGGACGGCGTCGTCGCGAACCTGACGCGCCGGCCGAATCTGCTCGGCCTCGACCCCGACCAGAACATGCGCCGCATGGTGGATTACCTCACCGCCAACGGCAACACGCAGGAACAGGCGCTGGAGTACCTGCTCAAGACGTTGTGAGTGGGAGCGAATGCGGGGAACGTCTCGTCACGTCGGTCGTGTGTCGTGATTGAAAGCGGCGCACCGTGTAGGCTTGTGTAGGAGACACGTACGTATTCGAAAGGCTCGCGTCTCGCGTCTCTCACTCTTCGTCGAGCTCGGCGCCAATCTCGGCGACGAGCTGCTTCCGGTACTCGTCGAAGTCGCCGTCGAACTTGGTCACCGCGCCCTCGTCCACGACCCAGATTTCACTGGTTTCGGCGTCCAGCACCTTGCCGCAGATGTGCGCGTCGTGCGTGATGAGCACCACGCCGCCCTCGAACTCGTCCAGCGCCGTGCCGAGCGCGTCGATGGACTCCATGTCCAGGTGGTTCGTCGGCTCGTCCATCAACAAGATGTGCGGGTTGGAGAGCTGGATGCTCGTGAAGACCACGCGCGCCTTCTGCCCGCCGCTGAGCTTCACAATGGGGGTCAGGTGGTTGTGCCCGGGCAAGCCGAACTTCCCCAGCTTGGCACGGATCTCCTCCGGCTTGTACGATCCCCCCTCGGGCTTGAGGTACTGCCGAAGCAAGTACTGCACCGGGTTCTCGTCCATGGACAGCACGTCCACGAAGTGCTGCGAGTACCGGCCGATGCGAAGCTTGTGCGAGCGCCGCGAGTCGCCCTGGGTGGGCTCCAGGTCGCCGGCGAGCAAGTTCATGAGCGTGGACTTGCCCGCGCCGTTCGGGCCGATGATGCCCACGCGAGTGCCCATGTCGATGCCGAGGTTCAGGTTGTCCAAGCCGAAGCCCTCCAGGTTGGGGTACTTGAAGTGGCAGTCCGTGAGCGAGATGAGCGGCGGCGGGAGCTCCGAGGGCGTCGGGAAGTGAAACTCCACCGAGTAATCGTTCCACCGCGTCGGCGCGGCGTCGCCGCCTCGCCCGTCGTCGTCGTCGTCTTGCATCATGCCCTTATTCTTTCCGCCGCGCTTCTGATCGGCTTTCTTCGCCGCGGCGTCCCTGACCGCCGCCTGCGCGTTCTTGGCCTGCCCCTTCTTCGCCGCCTTCGCAGCTTTCATCTGCTTCTCGTACTTCTCGTACGCCTTGTTCGCTTCCCTTCGCCGTTGCTCGTACATCTCCTCGAAAGATTCGAACGACCCGCGGTACTGCGACAGCTTGTGGTCGTGCAGGTGGATGATGTCCGTCGTGACGGAGCTCAAAAAGTCGCGGTCGTGCGACACCACCAGCAGCGTCTTCTTCCACCGCATCAGGTACTCCTCGAGCCAGATCACGGCTCTTAGATCCAGGTGGTTGGTGGGCTCGTCCAGCAACAGACACGTCGGCTCGATGAACAGCGCGCGCGCTAAAGAGATGCGCATGCGCCAACCCCCAGAAAACGACTTGGTGGTGTTGTGCATGCTGAACCGCTCCGGCCCGACGTTGGTCTTCGACTCCGGCACGGTGAACCCGAGGCCGTGCAGAATCTTCGCCGCCCTCGCCTCGGCGGTGGCGTCGTTCTTCTCCTCCAGCCGGTCGTACGTCTTGTTCAGCTCGGCGCTCAAGTCGAACGTCTCTTCGGTGAGCTCGCCCGCCTCCTTGCGCTTCGCTTCCATCGCGAGCTTGCCCTGCATGCCGCTGTCGTCCTCCTCGGAGATCTGGCAAGCCTTGAGCGCCTCGGCCAGCGCGCTCTCCCGCTCGGCGGAGCCCTCCTCGCCGCCCTTCTCCTCCGCGGCGGCGACGCGCTCCATGGCGGCTTCGAGCTCCATCTTGCGCTTGCGCAGCTGCTGCAGCTCGACGTCCGCCGCCACGACGGACTCCAGCGCGGACCGGTCGTCGCCCACCACCTCCTGCTCCACGAGCAAGATGTCGATGAAGTCTGGTACCGGAAGTTTACGTCGCGCCAGCAGCTTCATGACGGTGGTCTTACCCATGCCGTTGGGCCCCACGAGGCCGTACCGGCGCCCGTGCACGATCGTCAGATCGGTGTTGGTCAGGAGCTCTTTTCCCCGCGCCGACACGCTGAACCCGTCGATTTTGATGTCCTTGGAGTTGGCCATCTGTTCCCGGTGCTCGTCCGTCAAGTTCGCGCACCGCACGTTGAACGCGTCGTCGTCCTCCTGCATGGCCTGCTCTTTCGCCAATGCCTCCTTGCGCGCCGCCTCGAGCTCCTTCTGCCGCGCCTTGCGCTCCTCCTTCTCCGTCTTGCCTCCGAGCACGATGGTCTTCTGCTCGCGCTCGACGGTCTCCATCTCGCCCTCGGACTCGGAGGAAGGCAGGTCCATGTCGTCCATGTATCCACCGCCGCCCTTCTTGGCGTTCTTCAGCACAGGAGGAGCGCGTCCAGCGGGAGGGCCGCGAGGCGCGGGTCGCGCGCTCTTCGCATCCTCCGCCGCCTTCTTCGCCTCCTTCTTAGCTTTCCTCGCCGCGCGCTCCTCGGCGGTCTCCTCGGGCCTGTCCTTCTTCTTGTCCTTCTCCTTCTTATCTCCTTTTTTCTCTGCGGGCGCGTGAATGAGGTGGTGATAGGCGGAAGGAGGTGAGCCGGATGCGCGGGAGGAGCGCGCGGAGGGTCCCTGCCGGGACGCGGCGATCGCGTTTGAAGCGGTGGCCGACGACGGACGACGCCGCGGCGCGCGGGAACCGTCGGGAGGACCGGTACCTTTCTTCTCCTTCTCTTTACGAGCGGCCCGCTCTTCGGGGGTCTCGTCTTTCTTCCCCATGACGACGGAAAGGCTTCGGCGGCGGCGTGCGAGGCGCGCGCGCTGGTCCCGATGGCGGCACGATCGAACGGCCAGCCCTAAAACCCGAAAACGTCGTGGCTCCGACATCGACAGTGGGTAAACAGTCTTACGAAAAAACGGGAGTGTACCGGTACACCGCTGACGGTGCGATTTTGATCGAAAGGCGACCGAAAGAGAGTAGCAGAGTAGGCACCGCAACACCTCCTGCGCGACGCGCCTAACGATGGGTCCTCCGGGTTCTCCCCGCGGGGATGTTATGCGCGACTACGCCGCCGACCTCGAGATGATCCAGGAGGCGCGAGAGCGCATCGCGCCGTACGCGAAGAAGACCCCGGTGCACCGCTGCGCCACCATCGACGCGCTGATGCGCCCCGCCCGCGTCGATCTCGAGACTCCCCAAGACTCGGACGTCCGGCTCTTCTTCAAGTGCGAGACGTTCCAGAAGGGCGGCGCGTTCAAGTTCCGCGGCGCCATCAACGCCACGCTGCAACTGAGCGAGGCGGACCGCGAGAAAGGCGTCGTGACGCACAGCTCGGGGAACCACGCCGCGGCGTTGGCGCTCGCGGCGAAGACCCTGGATTGCCCGGCGTACATCGTGGTGCCGAAGGGCGCGCCGCAGTGCAAGCTCGACGCCATCGAAACGTACGGCGGCAGGATCACCAGGTGCGAGGCGACGGTGAGCGACCGAGAGTCGACGTGTGCGAGGCTTCAGCGGGAGACGGGCGCCACCCTGATCCCCCCGTACGACCACCCGGACGTCATCGCCGGCCAGGGCACCATCGGCGTCGAGTTTTTGGAACAGGTGCCCAATCTGGACGCCGTCGTCGTCCCGGTTTCCGGCGGCGGCATGATCTCCGGCATCGCGTTGGCGGTGAAGGCGCTCAATCCGAACTGCTTGGTGCTCGCCGCTGAGCCAGGCGGCGTGATGGGTAACCGAGCCGACTGCGCCGAGAGCAAAAAGAGAAACGAGGTCCAGACGGACATGCCGCCGCCGGAGACCGTCGCGGACGGCCTGCGCGCTCGGCTTGGGCGTCTCACCTGGCCCGTGGTGCGCGACAAGGTGGACGACGTGCTGGTGGTCTCCGACGTGGACATCGTGCGCGCCATGAAGCTCATCTACGAGCGCATGAAGCTGGTGGTCGAGCCCAGCGGCGCCGCGGGCCTCGCCGCCGCGCTGAGCCCCGCGTTCGCGGACCTCAACGCCAAACGCGCGGGCTGGGGGAAAGCGGCGCGGTGCCAAAACGTCGGTATCGTTCTTTGCGGCGGGAACGTCGACCTGGGGGTGCTGTGGAAAAGCTACGGATTGTGAGTCCTGACACGCGACGCGCGAAAGCGCGCGTGACGCCATGTGTATATAGATACGCGTGTCACGCGGCGCGCACGTTTCTGTCGCGATCGCCTTCTTGTCGCGCGTCGCGTCACGACCGCGTCCGCGCCGCCGCCGCCGCGTCGTCTCGAGCGAACGGCGCCGTCGTCGCCGTCGCGCTGTCCAAATCCCCGAACGCGAAACCGTCGAAACCTTCGTGACCGTCGTGCCGCTGGAGGTTCCCGCCGCCTCTTCCTCCCCCGCCGCCGTGGCCCGCGCCCGCGAGACCCGGCCGCGAGCTCACGCGCGCGAGGCGCCGCTCGTCCGCCGCCGCGAGCGCGTCGTCCGGCCAGGCGAACGGCCACGCGCGCCACCGCGACTGGCACGCCTTGCACGCCCAGTTCGGGTCGCCCTCGACCAGGTAGTCGCCGCCCAGCAGCACGACCCCGCCGCGCATCGCCGCGACGAGCGCCGGGCTCGGGAACCCGTACACGATCGGTGTGACTTTCGAGGTGAGGCACTCGGGGCACGTCATGTCGGCGTCGCGCGCGTGGCGCGCGCGGTACTCGTCCCGCCACCGAATCGAAGACGACCGACTCGCGCGTTCGCGTTCCGCGGTGGGTCCCTCCGCGGACACACACCGCGCAGCCGGGAACGCGTCGTCGTCGTTCGTCTCGACACGCGCGGTCGCGGTGCTCGACTCGCCGTGGGTCTCGAGCCCGACCGCGCGGGGATCGTCCGCCGCCTTCCGCGTCTCCCGCGCGTCGCGGCGCGCGGCGGCGCGCGTCTCCAGGCTGGCGGCGGCGCGGGCGCCCCAGCGCGACGCGTACTGCGCGCGCCAGACGGTCTCCGAGCCCGCGGCTTCCCTAGCCGCCGGCGCGACGCGCGCCAGCCGGCACGCGTCCGCCAGCGAGACGCGCGACAGGACGCGCTCCCACGCCAGAGGAGGCAGAGAATGGGAAGGAGGCGAAGGCTCTTCTTTTTCTTTTCGCGGAGACGAAGGTCTCCTTTCATCCGCCTCGCGGTCGTCGCGGAGGGGGTCGCGCGCCAGGGGCTTGGGCTCGAAGTCCCTCCGCGCGCGCCCGACGCGCGGAGGAATCACCGTCGCGGTCACCGCCTCCCTGAAGTACCCGTTCGCGGACCAGTGCAGCTTCCCCCTGGCGGCCCGAAGGTGCTGCCTCAAGCACTCCGCGTCAGCGAACGGGCCAACCTTTTTCCGCAAGCAGCGTAACAGATGCGGTTCGTTCTCCAGGGGCGTGACGGCGTCTCTGGTCGTGTGCGCCAGGGCGCGCGTGCCCCACAGGTCGTCAAGCGGCCCGCACGTCGCGTCGGGAACCGACGTTGAGGGGCACACCCCGTCGCCCACGCCCCGCATCGCGACCCCGACTCTGGAACACCGACGAAAAAATCGGGACAGGTGCAACTGGTCGCAATCCCGGCGCGCGCGTCGTTCGTCGATCACGTCGAAAACATAACAACGAGAGACCCTCGCACACCGCCGCGCACGCAGCGATGCCGCTCACACAGAACGTTCTGGCCGGCCCCGGGGTCGCAACGCGCGCGCGCGCGCGCGTTCCCCGCGCCAACCCGCGCGCGCTCGGCCGCCGCGCGCCCCGATCCCGGGGAGACGTTTCCTCGGGAGCCGCCGCGGACGAGCGGGCGAGCGATTTCGCGGACGCGTCCGTGATCGCCAACAACGCGGCGTCCCTGGACGGCAAGCTCCGCACGCTGGTGGTTGGCGTCGAGGACGCGCAGGGCGACGAGCGTTTGAATCACCGCAACCCCACGAGCGGCACGCTATTCAAGCACAGGCGGTGGTTGGACGACTACGTCGTTCCCGGCCAGCACGTCACGCTCGTGGATCTGGACTCGGGGAAACAAGTCACGCTGCCCGTCTCGGTGTCGCCGTACCGCGCGCGCGCCACCGCGCCCAACGCCGACGTCTCGGTGGTGGAGTTCTTGCTCGACGCCGACTCGGACGACGGGGACGAGAACTTCTTCGCCCAGACCCAGCCGCCCGCGCGGCTGGTCGTGAGCCGAGTGCACGGCTCGGGGTTCGAGAACCCCCTCTTCCCGAAGGAATACAACCTCAAAGCCGCCGTCGACGCCGGGCACGCGCTCGTGATCCTCGCGGGCGGCGCGCGCGGGATGGGCCCCGCGCGCGCCGCACTGGAGTGGCCCGTCGTGGCGAGCCACGCGGACAAGCACCCCGTGACGCTCTTCTACCTGCACGCGGGCGCGCGCGAGAGCAACGGCGCCTCCTCGGCGTTCGTGCAGGAGTGGGACGAGTGGCGCGCGGGCGGCGTCGCCGTGGTGCCGCTGTACGGCGAGAAGACGGACGACGGGTCCGAAAACGCCGCGGCGTTTAGTGCGGACGCCGGCGGCGCGGCTCTGGAACCCGCGAGCGCCGCGCTGTCCGACGCATCCTCGGCGGTGCTGGCGGTGCGCACGGCCATCGCGGGCGGCGCGGCGGCGGAGTTTGGGGGGAAGGGGCGCAAGGTCCTGGGCGATGACCCGAGCGCGGTGACGGTGCTGATGGCTGGCTTGACGCGCGAGGAGACGAAGACCATGTTCGCGGTGTTCGCGGACGCGCACGGCGTGCCCAAGAGCAACGTCATCGCGCTGCCGGAAACGAGGGCGAGCGGCGCCAAGAAGAAGTGACTTTCTGCGTAGACGCGCTTTTTCTTTTGCGTCTCGAAGCGCCGCGGCGGAGCGCCGCCGCGAGAGGCGAAGGCGCGAGAGGCGCGAGAGGCGCGCGACACGCGCGTCGCGACGATCGCATCGGAGTGTTTAAGTATACCCACGGTGTTCGAAGCGTCGCCGCGCGCGGCGGATACGCGTCGTCGTCGCCGTTTTTTAGACGGCGCCTACGAGGCGACGCGCGACCGAGACGCGTCGTCGAGAGACCCGCCGCGTCCCGCGAGCCTTCTCTCGTCGTCGTTCTTCGCCACCAGCCTGTCCCACAGCGCGCGTATGACGCGCTCGCGCTCGTCCACCGTGGACTGGCTCAGCGCGTCGTACGCGCGGCGCCAGGAAAAGCTCTCCGAGACGTGCGCGCCCACCACCTCGCCCTCGCCGTCCGGCCCGTCGCGATGGTGGCCCCAGGAGCGAGGCAGCGAAGTCAGGTCGTGGCGCTCCGCTCGTTTTCGCAGGCTCGTCTTCACGACCGCGATGACGCCCTTGTCCCCGGTCTCCCCGAAGCGGTCGATGTACGGGCCGTACAGAGGCCGCCCCGCGGCGAGGAGCACGCACCCGACGACGAGCCCGACCAGGAACCGGCGGGACTGTTTCGTCCCTCGGTCGTGCGCCTCGCGCGACCGCGGCGACCGAAGCGGCGCGCGCGTCGGCAAGGACTGATGCGACCCAGCGGGCTCTGCGCCGAACCCGACCCTGCCGACGCCGCCGTCGCTCCATCCGCGACCGCGTCCGCCCATGCGCTTCATCGCCACGGTGACGTGCCCCGGCGCCACCTGCCAGGGCGCGAGTCGGCCTCGCGCTCGCCTGAGACGCGCGGAGGTCTCTGACGGTCGTGAGTCGAAAAACGACAAAAAGAAAGACGCCTGTACAAAGAAGGATTTTTTACCGCACGTTTCTTCGCTAGTCGTCGTCGTCGTACGCAGCCCTGAGCGCGACGTACCGCCCGCCCGCGCGCATGAGCTCGTCGTGCGTGCCCTCCTCGACGACGCGCGCGCCGGCGCCGTCGTTCTCCAGGATGCAGATCTTGTCCGCGTTTCGGATGGTGGACAGCCGGTGCGCGATCACGACGGTGGTGCGCTTGCGGAATCCGGACATGAGCCCGTCCAGCGCCGCCTGCACGAGCTTCTCCGATTCGTTGTCCAGCGCCGAGGTGGCCTCGTCGAGGAGCAAGATCGCGGGGTCCCCGATGATCGCGCGAGCGATCGCGATGCGTTGCTTCTGCCCCCCGGAAACCAACGACCCGCCGACGCCCACCTCGCTGTCGTACCCCTTGTCCATCCGCGACACGAACTCGTGTGCGTTGGCGACGCGCGCCGCCTCGACGACGTCAGCGCGCGTCGCCGGCGCGCCGCGCGTCTTGCCCGCCGCGATGTTGTCGTGCACCGTCCCCGAGAACAGCGTCGGCTCCTGCTCCACCAGCCCGATCTTCGAGCGGAGCCACAGCGGGTCCAAAGCGCGCACGTCCACGCCGTCCAGCGACACGACGCCCGCGTCTTTTTCAAAATCCCGCGGAGGGGACCCCGCGGAGGTCGGAACGACCGCCACGGACTGTAGGTCGGCGTCGCCCGAGGATGTATCAGACGGCGAGGGTTTATTAGCGACGCCGCCGCGCTCGCGCTCGAGCCGCGCTTTGAGCGCTTCCGGCGTGACCGGGTCGTAGAACCGCTCGAGCAGCTGCACGGCGGTGGACTTCCCGGAGCCGCTCTGGCCGATGAGCGCGACGGTCGTGCCCGGCTCCACCGCGAACGACAGTCCGTTCAGCACCGCGCTCTCGGGCCTCTGCGGGTACGAAAACTTGACGTCTTCGAACGCGACGCGTCCCTCCAAACCGGCGACGACGCGCCCTTTCCCAGCCGCGGACGCCTCGGCGTCCGTCGAGGGGACCGGCCGCACGTCCATGCCCTTGTCCACCGCGCCGGGCAGAGTGCCATCGAGAAAAGGCTGCGCGTCGATCGCCGGGACGCGGTCGATCATGCCGAAGATGCGCGACGCGGCGGTTTGCGCCGCCGCGGCGTCGCCGGCGAACGCCGCCGCCTGCCCCGCGCCGGCGGCGCAGAACCCGAGCGCCCAGAGCGCCTTCATGAAGTCGTAAAAGTCGATCTCGCCCTTCGAGATGAGCTCGGCGCCGTACCAGAACGCGAACGCGTAGAAGAGCATCGTCAGACTCTGCGCGAGACCGAACGCCGCCGCGCCTCTGAGCGCCTTGTTGCGTTCCTCGCGCCGCGGCGCGGAGAGCAAAGCGTCGTACGCGGCGAACATGGTCTTCTCTAGCCCGAACGCCTTCACTTCCCGTATCATAGAAGCCGTCTCGCCGACGTGCGCCGCGCTCGCGCCCATGGCTTCGGAGACGGCGGCGTCGCCCGACGCTAAATTCTCCATGTTGATCATCTCGCCGATGGACAGGATGGGCACCGCCGCGAGAAGCACGAGCCCGTACTTCCACGACGCGGCCATGGCGACGCTGAGCCCGAAACAGAGCGACCCGAACGTTTGCACCGCCGACCCGAGCGACTGCCCGGTGGCGGCTCGAACCGAGGAGGTGTCCGTTCGCAAGTTGGCGGTGAGCGCCCCCACGGAGTTCGCCGGGTCGTCGAAAAACGTCTGGTCTTGCCGCAGGATGGCCCGGAACAAGTGCACGCGGAGCCGCGTGGTGAGCCGCTCGCCCACGACGGCGAATAAGCCGCCCTGCAGCCCGGAGAGCGTCCAGCTCGCGACCGAGACGCCAATGAAGATGGACCCAAACGTCACCGCGCCAGCCATGATGTGGTCCGTGTCCTGGGAGTAGAACAGCGAGAGCATCTCCGCGAACACCAGCGCGATGGACGGGAACACGCACCCGTTGGCAAGCGCCACGAAGCCGCCGACAAGTAACAAACGCGTCTCGGGTTCGCTGTACGCCCAGATGCGCTTGGCGTTCACCTTGGGGCCCGCTCGGGAAGCCGCTTCCTTCTCGTCCTTCTTCGCGTCCTTCTTCGCGCCCTTCGCTTCGTCGAGGTCGACGACCCCGGCGATGGCCCGCTGGAGCGCCGCCGCGTCCGCCGCGGACGCCGAGTGGCCGCCGCCGAGCTTCGAAACTTGCGCGGAGGAGGCGTTCTTCGAGCCACCTTTCGAGCCGCCCAGGCCGACCAGCGCCTTGTACCTGCCTCCGGGGCGGGCCATCAGCGCGTCGTGCGTGCCCTCCTCGAGCACGACCGACCCAGTCGCGGACCCGCCGCCGGCCATGCCGCCCGCGGCGTCCGCGGACCCAAGCACGACGATTTTGTCCGCGCCGCGCACGGTGGTGAGCCGGTGTGCGATGACGACGGTCGTGCGCGACGCGCTCGTCGCGACGAGCGCGTCCAGCGCGTCCTGCACGAGGCGCTCGTTCTCGGTGTCCAGCGCGGAGGTGGCTTCGTCGAGAATCAGAATCGCGGGGTTTCTGAGCGCCGCCCTGGCGATGGCGATCCGCTGCTTCTGCCCGCCGGAGAGCTTGGAGTTCTTGCCCCCGACGACGGTGTCGTACCCGTCGGGGAAGGACGCGATGAAGTCGTGCGCCATGCCGGCGCGCGCCGCGGCGACCACGTCGCCGAGCGGCACGGACGCCGCGTCCTTCCCCGCCGCGCCGGCGGCGATGTTCGCGCGGATCGTGTCCTGGAACAGCAGCGGCTCCTGAGAAACCACCCCGATCGCCGCGCGCAGCGCGTCGATCCTGATCGAGGAGATGTCCGCGCCGTCCAGCAACACGCGACCGCTCGCGGGGTCGTAGAAGCGCTCGAGCAGCCTGCCGATGGTGGACTTGCCACAGCCGGACTCACCCACCAGCGCGACGGTCGCACCCGCGGGGATGTGTAAATTCAGCCCCGCGAAGACGGGCCGCGCGCCGTACGAGAAGTGCACGTCGCGGAACTCGACGGCGCCCTTCACGGCGGAAACCCGGAGGTCGGTGCCGACGGGTCGGCGCGCGTCGGCGCCCTCGCCGCCCCGCGGCTTCCGGTCGATCACCGCGTGCAGCTTGTGCGCAGCGATGCGCGCCTTGACGATGCTCTCGATGGACGCGCCCGCGGCGCCGAACATGAACCCGCCGAACAAAACGGAGAAGAAGACCATGATGACCGTGCCGCCGGAGACGCAGGGCGAGCTCCCCGCGTTGAGCCCGGAGTCGGCGGAGAAGCCGCCGACGCGGTACCCGCACCCGCAGTTCGGGTTCGCGAGCGCGCCGCCGCCATCCGCCCCCGCCGCCGTGAGCAGCGAGTAGTCCAGCGCGCACGCGCACGCGAGCCGCGCGTCGCCCTCGTAGAAGTCGCCCGTTTTGCTGTCGAAGCACAGCGCCGCGCTGTGGTTGGCGTGCGCGCCCCAAACTTCGTCGAGCGGATCGGTCAAGCCGGGAGGCGGCGGGTACTTCTTCATGGCGTCGTCCGTGGACGACGCGATGAGGTACGCGCCGAACCACAGCCCGAACGCGTACATGAAGAACATCGAGCCGAACAGCCCGCCCGAGGCGAAGGCGATGCGCCACTGGTTCTTCGTGGCGTGCTTTTCCGCCTCGCCGAGGTGGGATTCGTACCGCGCCGCTTTGTCGGCTTGCGCGTTGAGCGCGGCGACGACGCGGGCGGCGCCGACGCTCTCGGTGGCCACGGCGCCGGCTTTCTCGTACGCCGGGTTGGCTTGCTGCAAAAGCGTGGTGGCCTTGATCAAGCCCCAGGTGGCGAGCCCGAGCAAGGGCACGCCGGCGAGGATCACCAGCGAGAGCTTCCAGGAGAAGTAAAACCCGACGCCGATCCCGCCGACGCCCGTGAACACCGCCTGCACGAACTCGCCGAGCTTCTTCGCGGTGCCGTTCTGTAGCTCCTGGCACCGCTCCGAAGTGGCGGCGGCGAGCTCGCCCGCCTTGGCGTCGTCGAAGAAGCGCACGTCCTGCGCCATGAGCGCCTTCACGTACTCGCGCCGCGTGTTGTTCGCGCCGCGCACGGCGGCCCAGGACGTGAACCCGAAGCCCAGGAACAGCGACGCGCCGAGGACGCACGCGACGCCGATCATGAAAAACACCGCGTTCCGGGTGGTCTCCTCGACGTTCGCCAGCGAGGCGGTGGAGTCCAGCAGCTCGCCGAACGCGATGTTGATGCACGGGAACGCCGCGCCGCCCACGGCGCAGCAGGTCAGCCCGAACGCCAACATCAGCCGCTCGGTGGGGCCGTAGAAGCGGAAGAGCCGGGAGAAGGGCACCATCGGCGAATCCGCCTCGCTCGATTTCTCGTCCTTCTCGGACGACCCGACGTCGATAACCCCGACCATGGTCGAGGAGACCGCGGCCGAGTCCTTGGGATCGCCCGACATGCCGCGAGGGTGCTGTTTCCGGGAAGGTCACCGAACGTGCGGTCGGTGAGTGCTGCACCAAAGCGCAGCACGACGGGAAACCGAGCGACGTCACTTGAACAAACTTCTAGCTAGAAAGACAACACGTGGCTTAACGATCAGAACAGCGTTTGATCGGAACCATCGCTGCACAGGGGTCACGTTTTGTCGGTCGATGACTGGCTTTCAAAGCGGGTTTGAAACCACAGATGGCCGGCGGTTTTTCGCGACGAGCGGCGGCGGTTTTTTCGGGGACGGCGGCGCTCGAGCGCGCGTTTCCTCACGCGCGCGCGCGTGTCCTCGCGAACGGCGCCGCGTCGACTGGAGAGTTTGGCGTCATGTCGATGCTCACGCTCCCAGGGTTCGCCGAGGGCGACCCCGTGGCGGAGCTGTGGGACCGACACTGTCGCTCGCGGCAGCCGGAATCGAAGGCGACCTGCGCCGTGCTCGAGGCGGTGGCGGACATCCTGCAGCAGGAGGGCATAGCCCCTTCCCCCACCGCGGTGTTCGCGGCGACGATGTCCTCCCTGGAGCGTGCGGACGCGGCGATGCCCGCTGAGCAGACGGGCGCGATGCTCACCGTGCTCGCCACGGCGCTGGAACACGCCCCACCCGCGCCGGTGCTGTCGCGCCTGCCCGCCACCGCCAAAGTGCTCATGTCGGCCGGGCGCGCAGGGCAGGAGTCCCCCCCCGCGCTTCGGGGGGTGGTGCGCTGCATCGGCCTGCTCGTGGCGACGCTGCGCGCGGCGCCGTCGGCACAAGCAGTCCTCGAGAACTGGGAGCACTGCGCCAAGCCCTTCGCCGCTATCAGCAACCTGTGCGTCGACGGGCGGCCCAAGGTGCGCAAGCAAGCGGCGGCGTCGGTTGGCGAGGCGCTTCGCGCGCTCCGAGACACGCCCGCGGCGGACCCCGCCGGCCGCGCCTTCGCGGCGGTCGCCGTCAAGTCCCTGCGCGCGCCCGGCAAGGTGGCGCGCGAGCTCGCGGACATGCACGGCGCCGCGGGCGCCAAGGCGGCGGAGCAGCGCGCGCAGGCGGCGGCTGCCGAGAGCCTCCATCTCCTCGGAGCTCTGAAACGCATCCTCGGCGAGCTCGGCGAGCCCGCCGCCGGCGAGGTGGCCGCCGCGGTCGTCGACCTGCTGGACCTGTCCGAGCCGATGCTCACGCAGCACGCCTGCGACGCGCTCGTCTCGCTCTTCGCGCAGACCGGCGCGACGGCGACCGCCGCCGCGGCGAACGCCGCCGCCGCGCTCGCCGCCGCCGGCGGCTTCGTGCGCGGCGCCGCCGCCACCACGGACGCCGCCGCCGCCGCCACTGCCGCGGCGGCGATCGCGCCGCTCGCCAGCGCCGCCGCCGCGGAGGCGGCGCGCCGCCCGACGCTCGCCGTCTCGCTGACCCGGGCGCACGCCGCGGCGGTGCGCCGGCTGCACGAGCTGGACCCCGCGGACGCCGGCGCGCGCGCCGTGCCGGCGGCGTGCCACGAGCTGGTGAAGATGCTCAACGCCGTGCACGAGGGTGTGGCCATGGAGGCGGCTTCGTGCCTGGCGACGCTGATCACGCGGTGCGTGGACGCGAACATGGTGCGCGAAGGCATCAAGGCGGTCGCCACGGCGCGCGCGGCGGGACGCGACGCGCCCGCGCGCCCGCCGCCAGTGGTCGGCGTCGCGAACGCGCTGAAGGCGTCGCTCGGGTTCCGGTACCGCGCCGCGTGGCCAGCGGCGCTGCCGGTGGTGGCGACGGCGTTCGACCGGCTGGGCGCCGCCGCCGGCCCGATCCTGGGCGGGTGCCTCGAGGCACTCGGCGAGATGGGCGCACACGCCGAGGGGTTGGCGTGCCGCGCGCAGCTCGCCGCGACGCTCAGCGCCGCCGTGCGCGCGCTCGGTCCGGAGCAGGTGCTGGCGGTGCTGCCGCTGCGCCTCGAAGAGGGCATCGACGCCGAGATCGAGGCCAAGGCGAGGCTCGGCCTCGACGACCGCGTGGACGGCGACCGCATGGACGACGACGAGGACGAGCGCGTGCTGAACGGTGAGCTCGGCGCGGACGGTGGGAACGTCGCCGGCGCGGCGGGCGCGCGTCTGTGGCTCGTGCCGCTGCTGAGGCAGGCTCTGCTCGGCGCGCGCCTTTCGTACTTCGCGGAGGAGCTCCTCCCGGCGGCGCGGCGGCTCGGCGCGCGCGCGGCGAAGGCCAAAGCCGCGGGGCGGGCGTTCGAGGCGCAGCGGTGCGCCGCCGCGGAAGCCGCGCTCTGGAGTCTACTCCCGGCGTTCTGCAGGTGGCCGGAAGACGCCGCGGAGGCGTTTCCGACGCTGGCGCCGTCGTTGGGCTCGGCGCTCTCGGCGCGCGCCGACTTGAGAGGGCCGCTCACCGAGGCGCTCCGGCGGCTCATCAAACAGGCCGCCGCCGCCGCGCGGAGGGACGACGAGGACGAGAGATCGGACGACGACGACGACGAGAACGACGACGACGACGACGACGGGTTATTCGACGAGGACACCGAGGCGAAGCGCGCCGCGGAGACGGCCGCGATCCTGGAGGACCGACCGGACGCGTTCGACGCCGACGTCGCGAACGCGCAGACGGCGGCGGTTGCCAAGTTTTCGCGAAACTTTTTGCCCATCCTGTTCAACCTGTTCGTCGCGGCGCCGCCCGAGCGCCGGGGCGAGCTGGGCGCCACCGTGGGCGCGTTCGCGCAAATCACGGACAGCGCCACCCTGGGCGGGTTCTTCCGCACCGTCCTGCGCAAGCTCGTGAAGGTGACGGCGGACGCGGAGGACGCGGCGGACGCGCTGCGGGAAGGAGGCGCGACGAAATCGCAGCGCCGGTGCACGTTCATGGACCTGTCGCTTTCGATGGTCCCCGGCCTGGACCTCGCGGCGCGCGACTTGGTGTTCAAGGCAGCGAGGCCGGCGACGACCGAGCGCGACGCCGCGGTGCAGAAGCGCGCGTACAAGCTGTTCGCGGCGCTGATGCGCCCGCGGAAGGGGGACGGCAACCCCGCGACCGCGTCCTGGCTGGCGAGCAACCGCGACGCCGCCGAGGAGACGCTCGCGGCGGGCTCGGGCGTCTGCGCGCCCGCCGCGCGGCGGTACCGCCTGCGCTGCGTCGCGGCGATCCTCCCCGCGCTCATGGAGCGCGAGCGAGCGGCCGAGGCGGCGCGGGAGCGAGAGGGCGGTGACGCGCCGGACACGAAAACCGTGCGTTCGGATTCGTCTTTCGCCGCGCTTCTCGGCGAGCTCATCGTGGCGACCAAGGAGGCCAACGCGCGGACGCGCGCGCAGGCGTTCAAGCTGCTGGTGGACATCCCGCGCGCCATGGAGCGGCGCGCGGGGCGCGCGGGCGGCGGGCGCGTCGCCGGTGGCGCGGGGGGAGGGGGAGGCATGCTCTCGGCGTGGCTCGCGGACGGAGGCGAGACCCGTGACGGCGGCGGCGACGACGACGATGGCGACGATGACCGATTCGAGGTGGAGGAGGAGGACGCCGCGATGGACGCCGAGGAGGCGGAGGGCGCGATGGGCGCGGGCGTGCGCCGGTTTTTCCTCACCGTGCTCGCCGGCGTGGTGGGCGCGACGCCCACCATGCAGAGCGCGTCCGTGATGGCGCTCGCGCGGCTGCTGTACGAGTTCTCCGCGGCGCTGGTGTCCACGGTGCCCGAGCTCTTGCCCGCCGTCTACGCGCTGCTCGAAACCGGCGACCGCGAGGTGGTCAAGGCGTGCCTCGGGTTCGCCAAGGTTGTCGCCGTGCGCCTGCCGCAGACGGAGCTCGCCGCGAGGTTGCCGGAGCTCGTGCCCGCGCTGCTCAAGCCGTGCGACGACGACGACGGGTTCGCGCGGTTCAAGAGCAAGACGCGCGTCGTGATGGAGCGGCTCGTGAAGCGGTGCGGCTGGAAAGCCGTCGAGGACGCCACGCCCGCGCTGCACGCC
>MDSV01069275.1_pt1 | contig 21424 bp, 44 predicted proteins | sample 810851 | NCBI WGS metagenome assembly MDSV01 (sample SAMN05326640, study PRJNA326480) | marine metagenome | isolation source: seawater | place: Atlantic Ocean: North East | collected 2012 | reverse complement strand
CATATTTATTTGTAAATACACTACCGCACAACTCCATAACCTCATTACTTGCAAAATTTTCACTTGCAATAAGCTCAATGGTATTTTCTTGACGACCTATCTCTTGATCTAAAATATCCATAACTAAGTTATTAATCATGTCTAATTATGTCCTCTTCTCCTAAATATTTACCAATCCATGTTTCAATAATTTTAGCAGGTTTTGGTGTTGGATTTTCAATTTGATGCCAGTCACCTTTTCTAATGTAGGTACTTTGTCCAGCCACCAAAACTCTATCTCTTTCAAAATCACTAGAGGGACCATTAATTGTATTAACAAAAATTTTACCTTCAACAACTACCCAATGCTCTGACCTATGGGAGTGTCTTTGCATACTTAGACTACTGTTAGGGGCAACTACTAATTCTTTTACTCTGAAATTTTCTCCTGAGTTAATGTTAGTATAAGTTCCCCAAGGCCTAATTACAGGTCTAGAGTCCCAAGCGTTTAGGATATCTGAACTTGAATTCTTTTTATCTTCTCCACCAACTCCAAATACAAACTTTATACGTTTATCGTCGTCATAGTACGCAAGTTCTGGAACATTACCACAGTCTCTGTCTCCTCCATTAGCAAATAGAATCAAGTCATTTTTATATTTACATGAAACTATTCTAATTAGATCAATAGCGGAGCCATCTTCGTCATTAAAAGCTACTACTTCATCTACGTCTTTTATTGCCTCTACTAAAGATAATCGCTCTTGAAAAGGTAAAAAGTTTTTGCCTTTTTTATCAAGTAACCATTGATCAGAGTTAATACCTACAACTAGTTTATCTCCTAGTTTTTTAGCGTGCTTAAAATATTCTAAATGTCCAGAGTGTAGAGGGTCAAATCCTCCACTAACTATTGCTATCTTTTGCATCTGATTCTTCTCTCAATTCCGAAATTCTAATATAAGCTTTTTGTATTTGATCTTGCATTTGTCGAACTTCTTTTTTTAAAATCGCATTTTCTTTCTCTAATGCAATATATCTTTCATACCATCCGTCCATTTAATGATGTACCTCCACTCTGTCAAAGAACGCTTCTTTTGCGACTATATTTTTATATTTACGATAAGCTTTCCCCATGTCATCTTGATCAGGGAGAATCGGGTTAACAAATACAGCGCGAAGTTTAGCATAGTGCTTTTTAAACTCTTTGCCGTGTGGTTTTCCATAAGCTGTACCGTTATACCACCACAACCAATATTGAATAGCGTGAGCTACTTCGTGTGCGATTACAGCTAGCAAGGGATGTTCCATATTATTAGTATAAAACCCACCAATAAACTTATCTGCATCAAAAGATTTATACTCATAATGTCTTATAGGATCTCCATATGTAGGAACGTATCTAGCCATAGCAATACTAATACCAGGAATTCTGATTCCTTTAGACGAGTATAAACCTCCTCTAGAAGTACATCTAGAGGGGTTCCAATCGCAACGAATTTTTTCTAATTTAAAATGAGAACAACCTTTATGGTCCCAAGTCTGAATAAACTCTTCCATTTCTCGGGCATGTTGTGATACAAAAAGGTTCCATGCTTGTTTAGTTACAGCGTCTAGTATCATAGTGAATTCTTATAAGCTTCTACAGTGTCAAAAGAATTAATTTCGTGTAGCTCTCCGTCTACTGTTGATTGTTTTAAAATAGTAACTTTTCCCCATTTTTCAAAGCGAGTAATTTTTCCACCATTAGCCAAATATTCGGCGGTGGCTTCTGCAATATATTCTCGCATTTTTGCTTTAGGAGTTTCTGGTTTATCTCGTTTAGCCATTTATCATTTCTTTCTTTTTGTTATTAGCTTTTGATGATTTTTTACCCCGCCATTTTTCAGATAACTCTGATACTCTATCAGTCTTAATAGCTTGAATTGCTCTTGCACGAGTTAGACCCGCATCTCCGAACTGTTTAAGTAATTCTGAACAGCGCATTTCAATACCTTTTTCACGAAGATATTTTTCTTTAAGTTCCCGCTCTTTAGCGTTTTGGGGGCTACTAATAACCCTAGAACGATGATTTGCTGCTCTTGTTATAGACTCTACAGAAGGGTTTGCTCTGTGATCACGACGCATGGCGTTACGCGCCCAGCGACTAACATTACGTCGCTCTCCTTTTGACACAAAACCTTTTGACTTACTTCTCTTCCTAGCCATTATTTTTCCTTTCTCTTTAAGTTATAATGTATTATACGGAAAAAAATAGCGTAATGCAAGAACTTTTATTCAATAGATGCTTTGATATGCTTTACATAGTTCAGTATATTATGGTCTGAAAAACTATCGAAAGGTTTAAGCTTTGCCCAAGAAGATAGGTGTCCTAGAATTGAATCTAAAAATACTTTTAACCCTATCGCTGAAGTAATTTGACCCTTTCTATTTATATATACTCTATTTCCGTGATGTTTCCACCTAATAATAGTAGGTATACTAGTAACAATATCATTGTTATTAACAAATCTCCAATGTAAAATATTTTTATTTTGTTTTATAAACTTTCTACCTCCGACTCTAGGGGACCCAAAAGTGTATACAGTACATTTATTAAGTCTAGCTGCTGCTAGAGTTGCTAAAGCTGCTCCCAAAGAGTGTCCAGCAAAATATAGCCTGTGATATTCATGTGTATCTATAAAAGATACAATATCATCCCACAAATCGTCAAGAGACTCTTGAAATCCTGAGTGAACAAATCCATCATCTTTTTTTGCTTTCTTTTTTCTTATATCTAAATCAGCTAGAATGTCTTTAAATTCGGTAGGTTCTGTACCTCTAAATACCACACCTATTTCTCCAGCATTACAATACATAATAGCTTGGGTCCCGTCTTTGTCTAAACTTTTAAAAGTACCGATTCCTTCTGATAAAAAAAATTGTTTGTGAGTTTCCTCATTTTTATATACTAAAGCGGATAATGTCGCAAACCACTCAGCTTTTTTTAACGAAATATCATTGATATACACTTGTAATTCTCCTTAAAAAACTAGGGGCGCTTTGACGCCCCTAGTAATTTAGTCTTCTTTTTTCCAGATAGTCCAAATACCCCACAAAATAGCAGCGTAAGCTGCCCATTTCGCAAATGGACCTAAGAATAGAACTATAAGACCGACCGCAATTAGTGCGCCTCCATCCCAAGAAGTTCTTTCCATAACTCGATTTTTAATCCAATCTACCATATGAATTAACCTCCTTACTTGGATTTATTGATAAGAGCTTCCTTACCATAGAAAGCAGCAACGATTGCTGCTACTGAAACAAAATAAGTAGCTGCCATATCCCCTAATACTTTGCCAGCCGTATCCAAATTAATAAGATATGCAAAAACTACTAATGACGGGTATAATAACATCCCTGCCAAGGCAAACCATGCCATATTACGTTGTGCATCTCTCATAGCATCTTGATCTTCTAATTCTTTCTTTTTAAATTCAAGGTGCATTTCTAACTCTTCTCTAGAAATGTGTCCGTCTCCGTTTAAATCTGCTCCATCTAAGTGAGGTGCGGTATCAACTGTAACTTTATTTTCTTCTTCAGCCATTCGTTTATCCTTTTCATTATTGTTTTTATCCCCGCATTATATTTAAAAATCAGATTTCATTTCGTGAACACTTAATTTACCTGTAGCAATAGTGTTATGACTAATAACAGCTACCTTATCTCCAGCATTTACTTTAGCCCACAAAGGTGAGTGTGCATGTAAAACAATACTTCCACTAGCTACAGCAGTGGGGTTAGACCCAAACTCAACAAAACACGTATTATTTGCTGCAAGTCTCACAATTTTAGTGTCATCTTGAAATGCAGACGACTGTGCAGAGCTTGTTCCGATAGTTACTACCTGTTCAGTAGCACTACCAGTTGCGTCAATTATTGGATACCCTCTATCAAATACTGATGGCATTTTCTTATCTCCTTTTCCTTGTTATTTTCTCTAGCACTAAGTACCAGGGTATTTATCTATAGACTCGATTACGAAACCTTGTGATTCTTTATATTGACCTCTCATCAACTCTCTAGCTTGACTTTCACTTTTTGCAGTAATATCAAAATAGTTTACCTCTTCCCAAATCTCCTGACCTTCTTGAACAGGATCGCCTTGCCTCATTCTTGCTCTAATATACTTATTGTATATACCAACTTGATATTCAGACATAACGCTCTCCTCTTACCATAAGAATGGTAAATTACCTTTACTATTATATGATATAAACCACCACATTCCCATTACGAAACCAATAAGAAGTGGTGCTTGCCACATAAATTTTATAATTTTGTCGTAGATATCTTCCTGTCCTAATCTCTTTCTTTCTGCATCAATCTCACGTTGTTCTTTTTCTCTTGCACGTTTTTTCTTGAGTGCCTCTATTTTCTTATTTCTAAGATCAATAATATCATCCCACGTATTGGCACCAAACCGTTTATTCAGTAGACGCTTTGTTGCTTCTAATTGCTCTTCGATTTGTTTCTGCTCAATCACCTCTGCAATCGTATCACTCATACTAACTTCATCGTCTTGATCTTTAAGTTTTTTACTAAGAAAGTCTCTCCACTTCTTATTACCTTTCTTAGCTTTTTGTTGTGCTTTTGAAGCTGCATGGCGGCTCTGATCGTATCCTTTGAAGAGATCATCAACAAAGTGTGCTACATCATTTACGTCTTTTGCTGTGTCTATTACACTTTTAATTCCGCTAACAGCAGTTTTAGCTAGGGCAAGCCCTGCGAGTATTTCTGCGACCATTAAATTTCATATTCTCTTTCATCCCCACGTAGTATTTAACTCATTTCTTCTGTCATAATTTTTATAAAAAGTTACAAAAGGAGGAGGTGTGATCATACACATAACTCTAATTTGTTTAGAACCATTTATAACTCTGTGTCTAACTCCGAATCTAGTATTATAGCAGTACCCCATATCGTAAGTATCTCTAGACCCATCTTCAAACTCAATAAAACTTTTTTTAGGTATTATAATTGGTAACATAATACCTCTGGAAAATTCATTAGGATTATCAGTATCTTTGTGCCACGGTATGATAGACTTTGGCATTAAAGAATGAATAAAAACATGCTCTGGCATCCAATTAATATTGGCTACCATCCATCTCATAAAATTTTTACAATTCATACCTACATCAGTAGGTCTTTGTCCTTCTATAAGAGTTAAATTTTTCCAGTTAGGAGCAAGGTCGTGTTTTAACCCAGAAAATTTTAAAAAAGGTAAAACCTCTGCAAATATATCTTTGTAAGGTGCTTGTGGTAAGTTTAATTTTTTTAAATATTTTTCTGTCATTTTAAAAAATAGTTAGGGGAGCGCCCCCAGTAATATCATAAATTTTTTGAAACATAATAGTGTTAAGAATATAAAATGCCATAAGAGTAACACCGTTGACTGAGATTCCCGCTAACATGTTCACATCTTTACGAATCTGTGCTATACGATACTCTGCTTGTTTTTGTATAAACAGACGTTCGTGTAATAAGTTGTTAAACTCAAGATCCAGTTTTTTTGTGTTAACACCAACCTTTTTTAGTTTTTCCATCATAAGACCTAGCAAGACCCTTATCAATTATCATTTTAGAGTAAAGTTTGTCATCTAAATAAACATCTGATAATAGTCTACCACCATATTTCCCCCACTGCAAGTTTTTAAATTCAATTTTATCCGCACTTCTAAAAACTTTGTTTGCGAAGATTCTTGCTTTAAGAGCTAATTCTTTTTCTTTGGCGCATTTACCTCTTATTTCTGGAGTATCAATGCCTAGTATCCGAATACTCATTTTTTCTAATTTTTCTGGTAAAGCTTTTATAATAATATAACAGGTGTCTCCGTCATAACAAACTCTGTCTCTGTATTCTCGTAATTCAATAGACAAACCAAATGCCGAAACGGGAGTCATACTCGTTAATAAAATTACAAAAGCAAATAATATTTTATTCATTTTCTAACTTTTTAATCCTTTCTTCAAGATCAATTAATTTTTTACTTAACTGAGGAAATTTTTTCATTCTGTCTTCTTCGTCTGTAAGTATTTTTATTCCATATCTTTTACTTGCCCAAGTATATAATTGATCCATTTTATTATAAAACCAAATACCTAGTTTAGTATCTCTAAACCAAGACTCGGTAGCAGAACCTATAATACTTCCAGCAATAGATGATAATAACCAAAACCACATTTTATTTTCCTTTCATATTGTACCCTAAACCAGGGCCATTAACTCTTAATCCTTCTTTTTCGTTATAACTAAACTCATCTACTTTACAAATTTTGAGTAGTTCTTTATGTGAATTAATTTTGTACATATCTTTATGTATTTTTTTAGTAATAATAACACAAGGAATTTTATCTTGTTTCAGTTTGATAAAAGATAAAAACCTTAAATTACCCCATAAAATTTTAAATTTATTTTTAGGTAACTCTTCTACTATTAAAGGTCTTTTCAACCCTTTTTCTTTAATATCTTTGTAAACACGCAATAAATATTTATGATTAATACCAATAACCGAACAAACTAAATTGTTAACATAAATTCTCGTAAAATAAAAATTCACCTTTTTCTATTCTCATGTTGAGGAGCAATTCGTTTTTTTGCACCATCTATAAATGCATTGTACTTCCAGTCCCATATCCAAGGAATTATGCCGTGAATAAACATTACAAAAGAAATTAGTAAAGAACGAACACACTCACCCCAAGCAAACTTAAGATGGGTCCAATATGTTAATCCTACATCTTTTGGGTGCTTCGTATTAATCATTTGTTCATTGCACTGAGCGGATTACTTAACGCTTTTTTAATTTTAAGGTCTAAATCTTTTTCCATTTGTTTTAGACGCTTATCCGTATCTTTTTCAAGTTTACGAATTGTTTGTCCAAACTCTCGACTATCCTCTTTGACTCTTCTTTCAGTATTATCAGTAGTCTTTTCAATATGATCCAGCTCCCGTTTTAAATCACGCTTGATCTCTCTTGCCTCATCTCTTGCAGACTCAGCCATAGATTGAATATTAGCTTCTAATTTTTCAAATATCTCTTGCTCTTTTCTTAAAGATGACATCTCTTCTTGTAGTACAGCCAGTTTCTTATCGAAACTAGATAAATCAGGGGCGCTATAAGTTTCAATTTTATCTCGCATATTCATGTAGTCCTTATAGAACTCAAATCCTGCCCACAGTCCTCCTCCTAAAGTACCTAAAATAGGAAGTATTAGTAAAATCTTACCTCCTTTAATTTTTGCTCCAGCAATCTCTACTTCGGCCATCTTATTTCTCCTTTATTAAACAGGGGTTTTTGTTGCATCATAGTCAAAGGGTTTACCGCATCTTCTACATACGTTAATAATTCCCCACTTTTTAGTATTGAGCATTTTATAATCATGCCCCCATATTAAACACTTAAATCTTATCATGTCAGTCTCCTTTATTTATACTGACTGTCCATCAGTTGATTGTGTAATGCCCCCTGTGCTTGTGTAAACAACACAGCGGTGGGATCTTGTAATTCTGTTGTGTAAATAGTTTTTGCGGAATACCACTGTGAAGCATCTTGGAGTTTAGGTGCTTGTGCAGCAATATTTGCCCCAATAGCATTCATCAAAGCTAGTTGTGTTGCTTGAGAGGCAGCATCTGTCCCTAATTTTTCAATTATTTTTGTTACTACTTTAGTAGCTATTTCTTTCTTTTTTTCTTCATTAGATTTTTCTTTTGTTGCTTTAGACTTAGAAGGTTTTTTATCTGGTTTAGAAGATTTAGTTTTGGAAGGTTTAGAATCTTTTGATTCTTGTTCATTATCTCCATCATTCTCACTGCTATCATTCCCGTCATCGTTACTCTCCTCCGTAGTTTCTTGTGTTGTTTCTGTTTCATTATTAGTTGACTCTGCAGGCTCAGTCTCAGGTTCTGGTTCTGTAGAATCTGTGTTAGATTCTGTCTCAGTAGGTTCAGGAGTTGCTTCAGGCTCAGGTTGTGCTTCTGCAGTTTGAATTTCTGCTTCGATTTGACTTTCAACTTCTGCCACTGTTGTTTCTATTTCAGGAGTTGCCTCTGTTCCTGTATCAGTGCTAATAGGCTCAATAGTAACTTCCATATTAGCATCTATATTAATCTCAAAACTTTCTATTGTTTCTCCTAATCCATCACTTATAGTAATTTCAAAAGACTGTTCTGTTTCTGGTTCTAATTCTGCTTCTATTATCTCAACTTCAGTTATGGGAGTTATTGTTTCTTCAGTTGTGGTATCAATGGCTGTTTGAATTAATTCTTCTGTAATTGTAGTAATTTGTTGAACTATAATATCTGTATGAGTAGCGGTAAGAGATACATTATCAAAAGCAGGTCCAAACGTTCCTGTTGTAAACCCCGCATCTATACCAAACAACTCAAGAGTTGCAAGGGCACTCGTATATGTATTTTGGGGAACATCTGAATTGAAAAAGAAATTAGTCGTATCCCATCCTGTCCAAGTTATCTCTTCGAATTTGTGTTCAAATTTATGTAATAAAGTACCTGATGAGTTTTTAATGTCTAGCGTAATACTAAAAGTATCGCGACAATCAGGACCGTTGGAAGGGTTAGTGTCACAGACAGGAACCGTTGCGTTAGATATATGTGAGAATACGTGGGCGCCATAATTAAGAGTAAATCCTTTATTAACTTCTTGTTGATTCATTTTATCAAACAAATCTACAGTTTGACTAGCAGTGCCGCCAGCAGTCTCAGGTCCTGTTTGTAAAGCGTTACCTCCAAAAGGACCACAAGTATTACATACTTTTACTGAGCCGCTGGTATTCCAATTAGGAGCAGTAGTGGTATTAGTTGAAGATTCAAAACCTCTATTTTGTAGATACTGATTCGTAGTTACTGTTCCGTTTTCTGTTTCAGTTTGTTCAACTGTCGTAGTTGTATGTAGCTCTAATCCGTTACCGAGATTTTCTATTTCGGTCTCTTCGGATATTATGGTGCCACCATTAGGTCCCGCAACCTGAGCACTAGAATAAGAAGGGTATACCAAGGCATAAAATGCCGCCAGTAAAGTAGCAACCAACCCCGAGCGCACCAACACCAAGCACTGCGATAGGAACTGTGTTATCTTTAATCTCGTCTTCATCTACTCCGTACTCTCCGTTTGGGGAAAAGGGTCTTCCGTACTACCCGTCTGGTCCTCCTCCTCTTTTTGTTTTTCTTCTTTAACAAATTTAGATCCTTCAGGAACGTCTTTTATATTTTTTTTCCACGCTGTTAAAGCATCGCTCCCTATTTTACCTTTATAAGGGCAAGGGGTTCCTGCCATGATCATGGCATCAAAAATTCTTACGTCTTGACATAAAGTAGAAACAGCAGCTACTTTCATTCCCATACCGTATAAAGACCTTGCTAGTTTTAACCTTTCACAATTTTTGTCTGTAACTGTAACTCCAGAAGCAATACCTAATATTTGTGTCTGTACTCCTGCACTAAATGCACTTTTACAAACATCTGAATTATTAACTACAACACTCGGTGCAGAAGCTGTAGGAGGAGTCTTATCTACTGTAACTGTTCCACTAGTAGTAGATGTAACAGTATTTGTTTGCCCATGTGCTACGGACGCAAAAAAAAGCGTAAAAATTGTCAAAATTATTACACTCCCTCTATTCATTACTTTTCTCCTTCGAGTGGTTGACGTTCTTCAACCTTCACTCGGCCCCTACTTAAATATGTTTTTAATACCTTTTCCTAACTTATTAGTTAGCCTTTCACTATTTTTTTCGTCTGCTTTTTTGTTTTTCTTTGCAGCTTCTTTCTTTAATTCTTCTAGTTTTTCTTGTTGTTTTTCAATCTCGATTGATTGTTTATCATAATAATTTCTATAAGCAGCGATTACTGATTTTTGTTGTAAAACCATTTGTCTTATTTTAGCAAGATTTACACTAAGATTTTCATAACCTTTATCTGTGAGTCCAAATAAAACTATATCATATTTCTTTTTTTCTAAATCTGCCCAAACTTTTTCTGCATTTTCAGGAGTTATAAGAACCCAACTAACATCCTCTAAATTAACTTTGTCTATATTAGGTAAATTCAAAGGAACCCTTTCTAAAGGAGCAGTTGCTACCTCTATTTTTTTGACAGGTGTGCCACAAGCAGAAAGACTAAGGCTTAATGCGATTAGGGTTGGCCAAATCAGGGCACGATTTGTTAAGTTGACTAGGTTTGATTGCATTTTTTTCCTTCTCGGTTAAATTATCACCGCTTGCAATTTCAAAACAACGTAAAGCATTTATACTACCTTTATTAACTATTCTTTGAATTGACCGAGGTTTGGCAGCACCCATTTTGCCTATATCTCTAGCGCCCAATAATTTACTAACTTTATTAAATTTACTTTGCAAATCCGAAACAGACTTTCTAGACTCTGCAAATTGTTTTTCTACCTCTAGTTTTGAGGCTGTTACTAATTTTATATCTGTTTGATATTGTTCAATTGCTTGTTTTTGTGTTTTCATAGCAGTTTCTAGTTTAGCATTATTTTCGTGTAGAATGGCCATCTTCTGCTGTGTATCATTATAATACCAGTAAAAAATTCCTCCTAAAACACCCATAACAATAATCATAATACCTGCTAACTTTAAACCCATAACCTAAAATCCTCTACCTTTCCACCAGTGAGTACCCCAATAGTGTTCTTTGGTGTAAAGAGTTTTTTGATTGTATCCTTGGTCTAACTTATAAATCTTCGTACCATCACCATCATACTCCCAGACTCTTTCGTCTGGAATTATTTCCTTGATATTTATAGACCTATTTCTTTTGTTTTTGTCATCCGATTGCACGCATTCTCTCCACTAGTCGTTCAGCACGAGCGCCTACTTGATTATACCAACGAGAGTCTACCATTTCATCTGCAGCTCTTTGCCAATCTCTTTCATCAACTCCAGCCTTCATTCCTTTAAACTTTGATAGTCTGGGACGACCTAAATTAAACATCATATTTGCAATTATTTGTTGAGCTTCTTCTGGCAAATCATCAATATTTGGGTAGAGGGTTCTGCAGTCAGACAGGACTCCCATGAGATCTGATTCGAAGGCTTCAACACATCTGGACTCACTGACAGCTGTACCGACCGGTTGACCATGTTCGGGGTCAGACTCAGTGATAAGATGACCAATCCCGAAAGTAGGGTAATCAAGGTGATCAAGATATATCTCATTTACACTTCCTTCATCAATTTCTAGTTGTTTTCTTAATACATCAATATCCATTATTTACCTCATCTTTCTTTTTTATTTTAGAAGTAACTTTAAACTGTTCATTCTTTTTTAAAATTTCTAACATTTCTTCTGTAGTGTAAACTCTAGAAACTTTACGAGCTTCTTTTAAAGATTTTTTACCCATTTGAATATTTTTCCTTAATTTTCAGTATAACATCCCACTGTCGAGAAGTCAATTGTGGAATTCTTTGTTGAAAGTCTAAACACCCTGCCAGAAAGTCATACTCTGAACGTGTTAGTTCTTGTTTTCTCAAGAAATCTTCTAATTTTCTAGTTATTCGTCTCGTCTTTTTCATAACTCGTTGGCTCATAAACAAAAGGATCAAGTTTTTGTAATTTTCTCATCTTTAGTTTGAATTTAATTTCAAAAATAATATCTTCAAACCATGTTTTTATTATTGACATTTAGTAATTCCCTTCCCCATTTAAACAAATTCCAAATCCTTTCGTGACAAAAATAAATTGTCATATTTACTAAAGTAGCTAAACTCATAATTGTTAGTCCATATTTCAAGCTACCTGTAACGAAATAGGGTAAAAAGAAATTTGAACCTGTGATAACTACTCTCCAAGTAATATCTTTTCCTAAACTACGCCAATTACCTTCTTTGAACTTGTGTATATCATCAGAGAATCTGCCCCATTGCCACCAATTCCAACCTCTTTCGTGTAACCAATAAAGAACAGGGTTTATAAAAAAAGCTAAACCTGCAACTTTTAATCCTGCTAGTAAACTTCCTGTCACAATAAAAGTATTAATAATGTGAACAAACGTAAATATTATCCTCATTGTAACAACTTTTGCTAAACTTCTCAAGTACTTTTCATTAAATTTTTTCATTTTCTTAGTCTAAAAGAAACATCTCTGAGTTTAGTTTTCTTAGACTTCCCCTTTCTTTATCTAATAGTGTTTTATTTGATACTCCTTTAACCATTGATTTTACTGTAGCGTCTGTATAAATATCAAATAATTCTTTATCATATTTTTTTAAATGTGAAATAACTCTGCCATCTTCTGAGTGTAGATTCTCATAGTCTTTTATAAGTCCTGTAGTTTTTACTGGTTGAAAACTATTATCAAAGTTAAACCTACAAGCTTTAATTATTTGCTCTCTTGGTTTTCCTACTTCGAAAATATTAGTTTCAGAAGGGTTGTATTTTTCAAAATAATTTTTTACCATATGACATTGTTTTACGTGTAGTTTAGGTAAATCTAAACTAGTAAAAAACCAGTCAGCCCATTGACCTACTCCTATGGGTATACCCCAATAAGCATAATACTTATTATCTTTTTTTGTTAAATGAGGTTTTGTCTCTGCAAATATATGTCCAATATTATTATTTCTAAGTAAGACATCCTGCCCTAACTCTTTTAATACAGGAAGTGTTGTACGTCTAAAATTACCTATAGTACCATTAAAAGTAGAGTCGATCCACATTTGTTTTTTATTAAAATTTAAAAACACTTCTCTCGATAAATTATTTATCGTAATTTTAATCTCAGGTCTAATTACTGAATAAGCTTTAAGTTTTTTAATAGCTAGCTCAACGTCAGGTAGTGGAGGATCGTCTTCTTTTATTTTAAATACGTTTGTAACTATTTCATCTAAATGCACGCCCGACTGAATAAAAGATTGTAAAACAGTTTCTGAATCACTACCACCACTAAAATAAAGAGTTAACCAATCGTATTTGTCTCTAAGTTGTCTACATCTTTCAAAACATAATTCTTTAAAATCTTCTTCTGGCTCTGTCCAATCAACATTGTTCCACTGTCCGTTTTCAGTAATTAATATTAAATCACTAAACTTCTCTTTACTTGTTAACAGGTCTAATTGACTAAAGTATTTTTTCTTAGACGTTTTACTTATTACACAATGTTGTTTAGTTAAAGAATAATCGAAATCTACCATAAACCTAACATAACTCTTTCTGCATGACCAACATTTATAACTCTGTGTTTAATATCTGATCTAAACCTATATGCTTTTCCAATTTTAGGTTGCCATTTTGTACCATCTTCAAATTCTATGACACTAAATGTATTAGTTCGTATATACAAATTTATTGCGTCTGACATTTTTTCATGTGTCTGATCTACATGCCAATCTATATAACCCTTTGGCTCTAAAATTGCTGCGTATACAACATTAAAATTTTGTTTTTCTAGCCACTCTTTAACGTTAAGACAAGTAGATAAAACTGGTTGAGATTTACTTTTTGAAATTAAATCAATACTTGTCCACCCTTTTGCGTATTGATACCTTTCTCTCATGATAGGTTTAAGTCTAATTAACTCATCATAAAAAAGTTCCCTATCAAACTTAGGTAACTCAACTTCTTCGAAATAGTTCATGGTACTTATTTACTCTATGTTTTAAATCTGGTAAGTAATGTTGCATGTTTCCAGTAAAAATTTGCGCTCCACCAGCTGCAACAGTAATTAAAATAACTATTTGTTTAATATCCGTACCAAATAACTCATTATGCGCGTGTGCATATCCACAACACTGCACGTAATAGTCTTTAATCTGTTTTACGTTTTTCTTTTTCTTTGAGGTTTTAAAATCCACTATTGTAGGAATACCTTTCCACACACCAACTAAGTCTACTCTACCTGCATATTTTAAAGAGGGACTCCAAAGCGCGATTTCTTGTGCCCAAACTTCGTCAATACCTTTTTCACCTGCTTTGATAAGGTTATATGTCATCTCTCTGACATCAGGTTTCTCTTTCAGTAAATCAGGCTTTATATCCTCTCCATTAAAATATTTTTCGGCGTATTCATGAACAAGGGTTCCCCTATCTGTTGCTTCTTTAGATATTCTATCTGCTTCCTCTTCTCCAACTCGTTCTCTCCATTTTTGTAACCAAACTTGGTTATCAGAAGTTTTTCCTAATATAGTAGTCATACTAGGAAAATCTCCATCAGGAGTCATATAAGTTCTTCCTGTTTTTAGGGTTTCAGCATATACAGAATTTGTTTTAGAATAATCAATCATAATACATAAACCTGTGACCACCTATCTTGCTATACTCTACCAAGTATTTTGCCCATTTAGGATTTACTTTATTGTAAGCATAGTAATGGGTAGATTCTCCCACTAAATTTTTTGTTTTGTTAGTATAAACCAATAATGCAGCGTATACAGAGTCTCTCCACATTCTTTCTATAGTCTTATTCCACTTTCCGTCTTTTCTTTTTAACGGAATTTTATCAGACATACCATCACAAAACCAACTAAATTGACACCTATCTTTCCTAGGGTAATATATTCTTTCTTCTACAGGCAAAGTAGGTTCTTTTCTAGTTTTCCAACTTTCTTTGATAGGACCTTCTGTAATAACATCGCATATTGAGTTAGGATATTTATTTGATTTTACACGATTTATGGCCACCTGTGCAACTGCTATTTTTCCATCAAATGGTTCCCCCCTAGCTTCAAAATATGAGTTAGCAGCCAAACAATAAATTTCTTTAAAGTTTGGTTCTGTATTTATTGCTAGTACAGAATTAGCTATATTCAATAACGTTAAAAACGCTGGTAAAGTTATTTCTAGCATTAATTAACCTTTATGAAGTTATCTCCGTGTAGCACAATACAAGATACATTTTGTCCTTCTACTTGCATATTATAGAGTATAGTATAATCTTTACTACTCTTATTAATAGTTACTAATGCTTGACCTGGAGGATTTCTAACACCTGGAGATACGTTTCCAATATAATTAATAACTTCTCCACCTTTTTTCCAAGCGTCTAGTAAAGCATTGGTGGGATAGCACATATGAGTGATTTGTACCATAACTGTTTGTGCTGGAATCTCTGTTGCATTTAAGCTAGTACTAAATAAAAATATAAATATACTAGCTAGCAATGTTTTCAAAAACATTTTTTATCTCCTTTTCATAATCTTTTTGAGTGTTTACTATAGGTTTACCTTTGATATTTAAACTAGTATTTATTAATATTGGATGACCGTTTTCTGTAGTCCTTTTTAAGACCTCTGTCAACCAAGGATTATTATTTTCATCTACCACTTGTAGTCTAGCAGTTTTATCAGGATACGGAAACCATTTTTTTGTTTTAGAGTATGAAACAAACATCATTTCATAAGAAGGTTGAACAACATCAAAGTACAAAGGTGCTGCAGACTTTAAACATATAGGCGCCCAAGGCCTCCATCTATCTTTAGTTCTTCCTTTTATATCATGTAGTCTAACAGAATTAATTTTAGTAGGCAATGCTAGAAAGCTTCTGTTTCCTAAAGCTCTAGGACCCCATTCGGCTTTTCCTCGTAAAACAGGAACTATATTACCAGCAATTAATTTATTAGCAGTTTCTATTGGGTCTATGTCATCTCCTGCGTCGTACCCTAAATATGAATTTTTCCAGAAAGCCGGGGCAAATTGTAAAGCAGCCCCCATTGCTCCTCCAGCATCTCCTGCGGCTGGTTGTACCCATACTTGCTCAAAATTAGTATTTTTTAATATTTTTGTGTTAGCAACACAATTTAGAGCTACCCCTCCAGCATATGCTAGTTTAGTGCATCCCGTTTCTTTTTGTAGCCAATTGGCTAAATTAATTAATATTTTTTCTAAGACTACTTGAGCACTAGCAGCAATATCCCAATCTAATGTTCCATACCCTAGTCCGTGTTCAAAATCTTGTAAACAAGTATAACCATCGTCCTCTATGTTTATAAGATAATTTTCCATATAATCTTTCCATTTAGGAACTCCGTAGGCAGCAGCACTCATAGTTTTAGACTCATCCACATTAGAATTAAATCCTATTAGTCTTGTAATAGAACTATAAAACAATCCTAGACTATTTGGATATGGAAATGTTTTAAGCCATTGTAAATTTCTACCATCCCAATGTCCTAAACTAGTAGCTTTTTTACCTCCTATGGTGTCAACAACCATAACCCCACACGATTTATCCCTAGCCCAAGGAGCAGTAAAAATAGCACTATGAGCGTGGGAATCATGATGGGGTACAAACCAATAATTTTTAAGTCCAACTTGTTTAAATTTTCTTTTAATTTCATTTCTTTTCCTAAAGTTTAGTCTATCATAAAAAACCACATCTCTAGGGTTTCCATAATTTTTAATAACATGCTCTATGGCTTTTGTAGGCCAACGCGCATCATTTTTAACTCTAGAGAAACGTTCTTCTCCAGAGGCAAATAATATATTTTGACCATCTACTAAACAGACAGCACTGTCGTGGTGTAACGCACTAACCCCTAAAATCATATAGAAATTTCTTCTTTTTTCACACAAAAAATTTCTTTTACTGCAATAGCGTTTGGATAAGCAGTTTTACCAACATATTTTAGCTGTTCCAAATTTTCAATAACACTATCATTACATTCGTCTATATTTTTAAATACTAAAGGTTTACCATACCTTTGAGTAATTTCAAATGCATCGTTACCTTTGTATGTGGGATCAGCAAAAAACATTACAATAACAATCATAAATTCTTTCATATCTTTTTCCTAAAAAATAAATAAAGGGAATCCCCTTGCGAGGACTCCCTTTATTCGCCAAATTGTATCTATTAAGAGGTTTTAATATCAAGAGTTTGAATTGCTTCTTGATTTCTCTTAAATGAAACGGTTAACATTCCATCTTTTAGTTCAACATCGTCTACGGTATACATAGGCGAAATTGGAAACTGTACATGGAAGTTTTTCTTTGACAAGCCTTGGTAAACAACTTTTAAGTCTTCACCATAAGGTAGTCCTTTTCCATTGACTTCTAAAAGGCCATCTCGGTATGTTACCGCAAGATTCTCCTTAGTATAACCTGCTACAGCCATGCTGACAGCAATCTTACCAGATTTTTCGTCCCTAACAATATCGTAAGGGAGAAATGCCTTTACTGGACGAGTCAAGTGATCAAGATGACCCAACATAACTCTTTCCATAACGTCAAAAATATCATTTCCCATTTTCTATCTCCTTTTCATTTTAAGCAAGAAATTGTGGCCCCCTTTTCGGCAGACCAATGTTTTAACATACTTTATGTTACTAAATTTTTATCTATTTGTCAATATTATTTTTGCTTTATAATATCCTTTTCTTTAATGAATTTTAATAATTCTTTTCCATATGGAGTCTCAAGTATTTCGTTTTGTATTATATTTTTTCTGTACCCATACCTTTCAAAATCACACCAACTTTTACTTACTAATATCTTCCACTCATCTAAATCATATTCGTTTAGTAAATCACTTGTAAAATTTAAAAATAAACTATCATAACTAGTTATTTGTCTATTATTAACTAATACTTTATCAAAAAGACGAAATACATCAGCTCTTTGATTCCAAATTTGTTGCCAGGTTATAACTAAAGTGTTTATTTCCTTTGGCTGAACGTCCGAAAAAATAAAAGAATTTAAATCTTTACCCTGATAATAAACAGAATTAAATATTTCTATAATCTCATAAGGAGAAAAACCAGAAACTATATTTTTTAAAATAGACTCTATACGAACTGTCATATAATGTTTTGGAGCTACTGATACTTTTATAATTTTATAATTATATTTATCAAGTAGCTCCAAGTAATTATTATCTAATGTAACCCACAAAGGGTGTGCTGATACATAGTTTTTATCATTATTAACAAGAACTTCTTCAAACCTTTGCAAGGTAAGTGCATAAGGATTAGCTAATTTCAACCAATTAATATAAGTAACATTTGGTAATGTTCTATTGTTATTTATGAAATTTGGGGGGTCTCTATTTAAGAACCTAACTAATAAGTCTCCTTTACTACCTGCTAAATATTCAATTATATATTTTGTGTTCATTTACTTTTGAATTTCTGGTGACCAGTGAGTAGTCCTTTTGTCATCAAGGACTACTTTCTCTATAGGATTACCATGAGGGTCACGTGTTTGAGAATATACCATTACCCCAATTCTTGATTTCATCATCTCAGTAGCTTTTGAAGGAAAAGAAACATATTTACCATAATTATTATGTAAATCAGAATAATTTCTTATGGTTGCCCCACCTGCCTCATGTGCAGTTCTTAATATAGCTATAACAGCTTCGTATAAACGTGTTTTTTCTTCCTCACTACAATCACCTACTTTTCTATGAGGAGCAAGTTCGGCAAGAAAAAGACTTTCAGATTTGTAAATATTTCCAACTCCAGATATATTTTTTTGCTCCATTAAAAATTTTACTAGAGAATTGTTTTTACGTTTTTCACATATATCTAACCATGTTTCTAACTTACAAGGATTATTTAACATATCTGGCCCTATTGTAGCTAGTTTTTTATCTAATTCTTGTTTTGGGTCTTTTGAAATAAATTTTAAAGTCCCAAAGTTTCTCATATCTGAATAATAAAGACTTTTGGTTGGGTTTAATCTGCCAGGAACATTATCTTTAACATCAAACCTTACTCTAGCATATTTATTATCTTCAGTTTTGTAAGTACCACTCATTCCTAGGGTGCTAAAAATAACTCCACCCTCTAATAACCAATAAATAAATTTACCTTTATTTGAAACTGAATGAATATATTTACCTTCTTTCTCTAAATCATTCATAAACTCAGAAAACCCAACAGGTTCTTTTTTAGTGTATCTTCCGGTTAACAATTCAACGTTTATTAATGACCAACCTCTAGCTTCGTTATCCAGCTGTGTTGCTACTATTGTGCACTCTGGCCCTTCTGGCATAATACTCTCTTTCTTCTTTTAATTTTCTAACTATATACATATCCCAAGACTCGCCTTGGTTACTTTTAGTTCCGATAGTAGGTTTTTTATCGTAACGTAAATGTTTAGGGATATTAATCATTTTTCGATACAGGGACTAAAGTTTTTTCGCCCTCGTCATTTAATTCTGTTTTTATAAATCCGTCTCTTTCTAGTGTGTCTAACATACTAGTTACAATAGAATTCATAATGCTACGTTTATTAAAATATAAACCCGCATAGAAAGCTCCTGCTATGCAAGCAGTAGCAATAATTGTGTGTGTATACATATCCATTAAGTAATTCCTTTCACATTATTTATATTATACATTATTTTTGAGTCATTTGCAAAGTATTTCTTAAAACCTTTAGTTAAATCTTTTTGAGAAAAATCTTTGTACTTTATTTTATCTACAAAAGTAGTAATAGTCCACCTCCTGTTCTCTACTGGAGGAACTATTCTATGAACCATAAAACACGGAAATCTTACTATTTTTCCTGGCTTAGGATAAACTTTAGCGATAATATCTTGAGGCGTCGGGGCGCTAAACTCTGTTTCCCATACCCTATCTTCTTTTGGACTCCACGTGCCCACCTCTAAAGGAGTTCCCTCATTTAAATAAATAACTTCTGTCCAATACCTATTAGGTCTAGGCACACTTAACACCCCATTGGTGTAGTCTAAATTATCAAAATGCCAATCATATTGCTCACCCGGTTTTAATAATATACAAATTCCTGTGGGTAAAAATTTTGCTACCCATTGGTTTCCATACCATTCTACACAAGATTCTGCTCTTTCAATTATTTTTTCAGCAGATTTTGCAATAGAATCATTATAATCTAGTTTGATACAAAATTGCCATTCAGGGGCAATGAAATCTTCCATCTATCATATATTTCCTTTTGAAATGCCTTTGCAATTTTATCATGTCCTATTTGATTGGGATGTCCCGTCCCATCAGGATCGCTTTCTCTATATTTATATAAATAGTGCCACCATATAGATAAGTTATCTTTAAGTAATTTATTCTCTAAAATATTAGGATAATATATAGGAACTAACATTAATTTATCTTTTGGTATATGATGTACTACAGAATAAACACTTAGTAATGCTATTCTTTTATACCATTTTAACCTAGTGAATTTTTTAAACCACAATTTTCTAGTTAAGTCTCCCCAAACATCTCCTGTTGCCCACGGATAGGGAAGTAAAAATTCTTTATTAGCTCTAGGATCTGCTCTTAAATGGTGTCCCACTAACCAAATAACATATTCATAATCTTGTTTATCTTTATTAATTATAGTTTCGGCTTGATAATCCAAAGTAGCTCCCATATCTTCTATTCTATTAAGTAACCCTAATTGAATAGGCCAAGGGTTATCTACCCATAAAGAGGGTAAAGAGTAGCTGTTTCCTATAAGTAAAATTTTGCTTGTATCAATATCGTTCATGTGTTAAAATCTAAATATGAAAATAATTTTTTGTGGAGATAGTTATACATTGGGAGAAGGTTTATCTTCTAGAGAACAAGTATATGCTAATCTAGTTTCTAACCATTATAATACCGAATATATAAATTTATCTCAAAGTGGTGCTTCTGAGTTTCTTATTACTGAACAAGTAGAAAAAGCTATAACTATGAATCCTACTGTAGTTATCATAGGACATACTAGTGAATACCGTTGGCAAGTTCGTGATAAAAGAACTGGCGACTGGCAAGGAATCATAATAGCTAATTGGATTCAACAACACGAAAAATTATATAAAAATTGGATTCTAAGCGAGCAACTTTTAGATAATCGTAGAAAAACACCACAACATAAAGCAGCTTGGCACGCTGCAGGTATGTTATATTACTCTGAAGAACCTGTAGTGCGACGTCTTTGGAGATCAGCGGTTGCTTTACAATCTTCTATTATCACTTGTAACCAAATACATATTAATATGTTTGAACATCTACAAAATGACTTAGAACAAGTGACTAAAGATTTTATTAATTTTCCTTTAGACTCGCTGAAATATAAAGAAAAGGCCCCTGACGGTTCTCACGCGGGGCCTGGTTTGCATAGAATCTTATCAACAAAATTAATCGACCAGATCGACAAGACCCATTAATTCTTGGTGAGCTTCGTCAACTTGTTCTTTGTTTTGTTCGTGCATAATTTTTGCTGCTTTTCTAGCCATTGATGGATTAATTCCCATATTTTTTATATCTTTAATGATATCATTATTCGCTTCTCTAGCAATATCAATCCTACTAAGATTGTCTACAAAACTTGATAGTTTTTCTTTTAGCTCTGATGTATCAACATCAGTTGGCATTTGAATGTCGTCGGTCATAATCTCCCTCTATTACTGTAAATGTTTCACGTATCGACTCAGGTGCTTGTCGTATCACCCGATCTTCTTCTAAT
>MDSV01059799.1_pt1 | contig 21425 bp, 11 predicted proteins | sample 810851 | NCBI WGS metagenome assembly MDSV01 (sample SAMN05326640, study PRJNA326480) | marine metagenome | isolation source: seawater | place: Atlantic Ocean: North East | collected 2012 | reverse complement strand
GCGGCGCCGCCGCGCGCCGCCGCGCCCGGCGCGCGGCACAAACGCGCCGCGGCGGCGGAGCGCGACGAGGCGCTGGGCGCGGAGAACGCCGAGCTGAAGCTCGCGGTCGAGCGCGTCGAGCAGGAGCGCGAGTTTTACTTCGAGAAACTGCAGGATATTGAGTTCCTGTGCCAACGTCCCGAGTTCCAGGACACCGCCCTGGCGCGGGTGGTGGAGAAGATCCTCTACTTCACCGAGGGGAAGCCGGACGTGGATGCCATCATCCGCGAGTGCGCCGCGGGTCCCTCGCGCGAGCGGGCGAGCTCGCCGATGAGCTCGCGCGAGGGACCCGCGCCGCTCGCCGTGGCCACCGAAGACGCGCGCGCGGACGAGACCCGGGGAGACGAGGAGGAGGCGGTCGCGACGCCGACGTTCGACGAGGCGGCGGCGCTCGGCGCGGCGCTCGAAAACGAGTGCATCGACCTGACGGCGCCGAGCGCGTCTCCGCTCGCCGAAAACGGCGCGCATTTGTGCGCGCCCGCGTCGGCGCCCGCGTCGGCGACGCGCGCGCCGCTCTCGCCACAGCCCACGAACGTGTGACGAACGTTTTCGCGGTGTGTTCCGTGCGGGAAGTGTGATGTGAGCTTTGTTTTCGTCGCTTTTCGTGACGATCCATCGATCGTTCGAACGGTCGCGCGTATCAGAAGAGGTCGTCGCCGCGGCGCGCCTCTCTTCACACGTCTCTTTCGCAACGCGCGCGAGCTTTTTCTCATCACAGTCGCGACGTTTCTGACAATCTCATCGATCGTCCGCCGCGTTGACACCTTTCGCGTTCGGCGGGGAGCCTCGATTCGCACGCGCGCGACCGGCGTCCGTCGTCTTCGGCCGCGCGGGCACCCGCCGCACGCGGTCCGCGCGCTCGAGATGTCCGTGACCCTCCACACGACCCTCGGGGACCTGAAGGTGGAGCTCTTCTGCGAGGACACGCCCCGGACCGCTGAGAATTTCCTCGCGCTGTGCGCCTCGGGGTACTACGACGGGTGCGCGTTCCACCGGAACATCAAGGGGTTCATGCTGCAGGGCGGCGACCCCACGGGTACGGGCAAGGGAGGCAAGAGCATCTGGGGCGGGAAGTTCCCGGACGAGCTGCGGGACCACCTGCGACACACCAACCGCGGGATCGTGTCGATGGCCAACGCCGGCCCCGACACCAACGCGTCGCAGTTTTTCGTCACCTACGCCAAGGCGCCGCACCTCGACGGCAAGAACGCGGTGTTCGGCAAGGTCATCGACGGGTTCGGCGTGCTGGACTCGATCGAAAAAACCCCGGGGGACGAGCGGGACAGGCCGCTGCGCGATATCACGATACAGAAGGTCACCGTGCACGCCAACCCGCTCGCGTAGGCGGAGGGCGACGAGCGGAGCACCTTTTCGCGCGCGAGAGACTTTTCGTTCGATTCGCTTTTTGCGCGCTCGCGTCTCGCTGCGCGTATCGACGTGCGCGATACACGTATGGATAGATGGCGTTTTCTCGTGATATCACAACGTGCTCTCGCCCCTTTCTATCCTCGCCAGCTCGTACACCTGCCGCATGGCCCCGCTGGCGAGCAGCCACTCCTTGAAGTGCGCCTGCACGACGGCTTGCAGCTCGCGCTTCGCGCGCTCGTCAAGGCGCGCGTCGCGGAGCGCACCGCGCAGGCTCGCCACCGCGCGCACCTTCGCGTCCAGCGCGGCGACGTATGCGTCCGGCACTGAGAAAGGGTTGGCGCGCGTGACTTTCTCGCCGCCGAATTCGTCTCTAGAGTCGTGAGTGGCGCCGGAGACGAGCGGCTCCCGAAACGGCACGATGAACGGCGCGAACGCCTCAGGCGCCTCCGCCTTGACGACGAGGGCTCTTCTTTTCGAGCCCTCGTCGTCCTCCTTCTCATCGGACGCGGCGTCCGCGACGGAGACGTCCGCGAACGCGCACTGCGGGTCGTTCCAATTCGACGACAGGTCCTCGACGCGCAGGCCGGCGGTGCGTAGATCCGCCTCGAGCGTCTCGTAGAAGGTGTTGTACGGCGCGACGACGTTCCCGCGGCACTCGCCGAGGAACACCGGTTTCTCGGCGACGGCCAGGTGAAACGCGCACTCGCGCGCGGCGCGAACGCGCAGACGTCGCGTCGCGGCGATCACGGTCACGCGGCGGCACCGCTCGACGCGCACGGCTCTGGAAGCCGCGCCGATCACGACGACGCAGTCCACGCACCCGACCACGCTCACGTACGCCGCCGGCGCGAGCAGGTACACGACGGCGTCCTCGCAGTCGGCGACCCGCGCCGACGCGTCCCGCGGGAAATCGCGCCGCCGGCGCACCGCCGTGCCCTTGCGCACGTTCTCGATCATCGCCGAGGCGTGCAAGGTGGAGCAGGGGAGGTAGGAGGAGAGCGTCCCCGGGGCCGTCCCCGGGGACGGCCCCGGGGACGGCCCCGGGGACGCCGGGGACGCGGGCGAGCCCCCCGGGGACGACGCTCTCCCCGGGGACGAGGGCGCCCCCGCGAGGCGCGAGAAGCTCGCGCTTTTACTTTTCCCGAAGAAGCGCGCGCCCGCCAGACGGGACACCAGCCACTCGCGGAGCGCAGCCGCCGGGACGGTGGCGCGATCGCCGCCCGCGAACAGACCGCTCCTTCGGCTGATGGACCCGAGCGCGCCCGGGATCTCGGGAAGCCCGGAACCGGACCCCGGCGCCGTTCCGGCTCCGCCCGTCTCCCCGCCCGTCTCCTCGTTCGCGTCGATCACCCGGAACAGGTACCCGAGCCGGTCCGCCTCCGCGGCCGTCATTTCCGTGCGCCCCCCCCCCGGTCCCCCGGTATCGATCTTCGCGGGGTCCTCCACCACGAGCCCGCACGCGGCGTTGAAGTGGTACGCGGCGAACAGCGCGTGCAGGGACGGTCTGCGCCGTTCGTCCACGTCGGAATCGAAAACGGCGCCGGTTTCGGATCCGGCGCCGCGTCTCTTCGGGCTCAACTTTGCCGCCGCGGTCCGCGCGCGCCGCCGCGCGGGCGAGCCGAAGCCGAACGCGGCGTCGCCGGCGAGCCGCTCTCTCTCCGCGCCGCTCGCGTCGCCGTCGTCGCGGCCGTCGCCGGCGAAACCCGCGGCGGTCTCGAGGACGCCGCCGCTCTCGCGCAGCTGCGACTGCGCGCGCGGCCGCGCGAAGGTTTGCACGAAGAGGAAGAGCATCAGGTCCTGCACGAAGACGAGGTCGCCCATATCCGCCTCCGCCTCCGTCGGGAGCGTCGCGCGAAGCGTGGCGATCACCACGCTCGCGGCGTCGCGCGACAGGTCCAGGCACTGCGCCACGTCCTCCGCCGCGACCGCCGGCCGGCCGCCGACGGGAACCGCCGCCGCCAGGAAGCGGCGCTGCAGCGGCACGAGCGCGGCGGGCGCGTCCACCGTCGGCGCCAGCGCCGACGCGGGCAACGCGCCGAACTCGAAAGGCTCGCGCCGGAGCTCGACGAACACCCCGTCACCGGGTGGGTCCACCTCGGGTTCCGTCGTCGCGGAGCTCATGCCGTGGGAAAAGACGCGCGACTCGGTGTCCGCCGCGCCGCTCGCGAAACGCTCCGCGTCTGTCGCGGAAAAATCGAATTCGGAACGAGGATGGGGAGACGGACGTGAGCGCGATGCGGAGCGCGAGAAAAGCGCGTGACGTCCGAAAGGACGCGGGAGCGCGCGCGTCACGGCGATGCGACCGACTCCCGATGCGCGTTCGGCGAGGGCACCCGCGAACGTCTCGACCGGGAACGGCGCCCGCGGCCGCAGACGCGGCGCCGGTCGTGGTGCCCGCGCTCGACCGTTGATTTCAAAACGACGCACGCGCGCGGGTCCGAACGAGGCCGTCCCCTCGACGCGACCCGCGCCCGTCGCGCGGGTTCCTCGGGAACGGCGCGTCGCGTACCTGGGATCGTCATCGCGACGTGCGGTGCGATCGGCCGGCGCCGACGTGGTCACGCTCGCGCGCCGGTCCGCGCGCGGGGATGAGTCAGATCTCGTGTGAAAAACGCCGGTCGTAAAAAATGCCCACGCGTGGGCACACTTCACTCGCTATGGCCTACAAAAATGGACCTCGGACAGCGAACGTTTCGACATCACTCGACGCCGTCGTTCACGGCGGCGCGACTCCCGGGAAGTCGTCCGGCATGTCCCACTGCGTCTCCCCCGTGGTGGTGTTGTAGTAGTACGTGTATCCCTCCGGGCTCTTGTGCGTCTCCCACAGCGGCTTCTCCGCCGGGGGCGGCGCGTATCCCCCGGCGCCGCCGCCGTCGTTTCCGTACCCCCCGCCGCCGAACCCGGCGCCGCCCTCGCCGGGCACGCCCCCCGGCCGCATGTACACCGTCGGCCCCTCGTCGATGATGGCCTGCACCGCGGCGATGGCGGCGTCGACGCACTCTTTTTTCCCCGAAATCGCGACAGTCCCGACGTCCTTGTCGATCTGGATCTTCGCGCCCGTGCGCTGGCACAGCTCGCGGATGCTCTCACCGCCCTTCCCGATGATCTTCCCCTCGCACCCCTCCGCAGGCATGGAGTGCTTGACGTAGTCGCCGGCGCCCCCCCCGCCGCCGCCCGCGCCCGGGGGGTTGGGGTCGTTCAGGACATCCAGAATCAGCTCGCGCGCGCGCACGCACGCCTCGTGGTCGCCGCGGATCATCACGCGACCCTGGTCGCGCTCGATCTGCAGCCGCGCGCCAGACTCTTCGCTCAGGCGCCGGATGGTCTCGCCGCCTCGTCCAATGACGCGGCCCACCAACGCCATGTCGATGGGGACGGGCATCTCTTCCCGTCCCCGCGAGGCGCCGCCGTGCGTTCCCGTAGTCTGCGATTGCGATCCCAGACCCTTCGCGGCGGCGGCGCTCTTCTCCGCCTGGTGCTCGCTGATGATCTGACGCACCTGGCGGCTCGCCTCCGCCACAGCCGCCGCCGCGCCAGTGACGTAGATCTTTCGCGGCTGCCCGGGCGCCACCTCCGAGGAGGGCTGGATCTTGACGTGCGCCCCCGAGCTCGCCTGGATCGAGTTGATGCTCTCGCCGCCGTGCCCGATCACCTTGCCCGCGCTCTCGCTCGGACACAGCACCTCGTCCGAGACGGCGCCGCCGCCGCCGCGCGCGCCGGGCGCGGGGGGGAGCGCGCGCCCGGGCCCGGCGGGGACCCCCGCCGACGCCGAGCCGCCCCCCAGCGGCGGACCCGGGGGGGCGCCGTACGCGAACCGGGGGTCGTGCGTCGGACCGGGGGGTCCCGGGGGGTACGTGCCGGCGGGTGCGCCGTACGCGCCGACGGGTGCGCCGTACGCGCCCCCGGGAGGGACCCCCGGGGGGGGCGGGTACGCCGCGTGCCCCCCTTGCTGCGCCGCGTGCACGGTGTTGACGATGTTTTGAAGATCGATCTGGCCAGCCGGCACGCCCGCGCCGCCGTACGCGCCCTGCGGCGCCCTGGGGTCGTAGACCCCGGGCGCCGCACCGGGCGGAGGCGGGAGCGCGCCGAGGTTGCCTCCGTGCGCGGGCCGTCCGCCGCCCCCGTACGGGTGGTACCGGTCGCCCGATCCCCCGGGAGGGGGAGGCGGCCCGCCGGCGCCTCGCGCGTCGCGCCGGTCGTCGTACCCGCCCGCGCCGCCTCGGTCGCTCCTGCGCTGCCGCGGGTCCATGGTGCCTCACTCGGCCGCGAGCGCGTCAGCCGACGAGCGTCACGCAGCCGGAGCGCGCGCGGGAACTGTGCCGCGCGCGCGGAATCGCGCGCGATCGAGAAGGGACGACGAAATTGCGCCGGAACGGCGGCGTCCGAGGCGGACATCGGGACTAAATGCCCATACAAGTAGACTGACGTCTGTCGCGCGAACTCGGGATCGAAAAGGAAGCGGCGAGCGCTGCGTCGTCCGAGAAGGAGAAAACGCGGTCGCGCCACAGCCTGCCGCGCGCGCACGATGCTCTCCAACCTGGCGATGCGCGCGTCGCGCGTGACCGTACGTCTCCCCTCGGACATGATCCGGCTCGGTCGCGCGCGCGCGGCGCCCGCAAGCGCGAAGCCGCACGCCGTGCGCCGCGTCGCCGCGTTCGCGAACTGGCGCATGGGCGGCGGCGGCGGGGCGCCCGCGGACGACGCTCCGCCCCCCCCGCGCCCCCGCGAGGACCGCGGCGCGCGCGGGCGCTTCGACGACGACGACGGGTACGTCGAGAGGTACGGCGAGGAGGACGATTTCGGGTCCGATCGCGAGCCCCGGAGCGTGGGCTTCGCCGCGAGGCGCAGCCGCGCGCGCGGGCGGGATGGCCATTCGCGAGACGGCGAGACGGGCGGACCGTCTCGCCGCGGCTCGAGGCGCCGCGGCGGCGGCCGCCGCGACGCCTTCGACGCGTTCGAGTCGCGCGACCGGACGGTTTGGCAGGAGCGCCACGACGCGAAGAAACGCGCGAGGGAAGAGCGCGGTTCGTTCACGCTCGCCGAGTCCCTCGTCGGCGAAGCCGTGTACGGCGCCAACCCGGTTCGCGCCGCGCTCGTCGCCAAACGACGCGTCGTGCACCGCGTCTTCGTGCAGGAAAACGGCGACTTTTTCGCGAAACACCCGGGGTTGTTGAACGTCGTGAAGGACGACCTCGGCGTGCCGATCGAGACCGTCTCCAAGCACGACCTGAACATGCTCCTGGCGACGCCCGGGTCCGGCGGGTCCGCCGGCCGCCCGCACAACGGCGTGGCGCTCGACGCGTCGCCGCTGGCGTCGACGCCCGTCGACCGCCTCCCCGCGTGGGACGGCGGCGGCGCGCCGCCGGTGTGGCTGGCGCTGGACGAGGTGGTGGACCCGCAGAACCTGGGCGCCATGCTCCGCACCGCGCACTTCCTGGGCGTGGACGGTGTCGTGGTCTGCGCCAAGAACAGCGCGCCGCTGAGCCCGGCGGTGAGCAAAGCCTCCTCCGGCGCGCTGGAGAGCGTCGACGTGCGCGCCGCGGGCGTCATGCACCGGTTCTTGTCGCGGTGCGCGGAGGACGGGTGGGACGTCCTCGGCGCCGCCGGCGAAGCTCGAGCGCGGGACGTGAGTGACATCGGCCGTGTCACGAAACCGACGGTCCTGGTGATGGGGAACGAGGGCGCGGGGCTGCGGACGAACGTGCGGCGCGCGTGCGCCGATTTCGTGCGCGTCCCGGGCGGCGACGACGCGGCGGAGTCCACGGTGGACTCGCTCAACGTCTCCGTCGCCACCGGGATACTCCTGCACGCGTTGATACGGGGGGCGAGGCGTGAGACGGCGTGATGCGTGGTGGGGCACGACGACGAGCACCCGAAGTCGCGTCTGAGCGTTTGGAGAGGTCTTGTGCCCTTTCAGGGCGCGAGAAGGAGCGACGAGTCGCGGACGCCTTTGACCGCGCGCGGCGACGGTCGTACAAATAGTGGAAATTATGATAGCTAGAAAAATCGCACTCGTGAATTTACAAAAAGTCGTGACTGACCACATATCGGCGCCACACGTTTCGTTTTTTTCCCGGTCATCGAACCGTCGTTTTTATCAGGGGCCATCGCCAGCGTCCGTCCAGCTTTTCTCGCGTGAAAACGCACACGAAACGCGATTCGGGCTGTGATTTGCGAGATACGTGGCGCGCGTAGCGCCGAGAGCGGGCTGCTGAGCCGGAGAAGCGTCGTCTTGATTTCGCGCGTGAGGCTCGCGCGCGCCCGGCTCGAGCCCCAGTCCACACGGCGTCCGCCTCACCGCGACACCGCACGTAAACAAGACTCGCGCCAGGGAGTGTCCCTCGCGTTCTCCCCCGCCGAAGCAGCGCGGTCGCCCGAAGCGGCGCGCGCGCTCGGGCAAGGCGCCGAGAGGCTAAGGCACCTCTTCGCGGGCGCCCCGTTCGCGTGTTTCGCGTCCGCCCCCGAACGCGCACGACCGCCTCGCGCGCGCGCGAAGATGTCCGCGACGATGGCGACGCGCGTGGAGCGCGCCGCGGTGCGTGGCCTCGGGATGGGCGTCGATCGCCGCGCCAGCGGCGGACGCGCTTCCGCGGTCCCGCGCGCCAGGAGACACGCGGTGATCGCCCGCGTCCAGGGGGCCAGATGGGAGCGCTCGGCGGTGAAGCGCGAGAGGAGCGCCATCCGCGCGGACGAAGCGCGAGGGACACTGCGCCGGACGCGTCCTGTGCGAGCCCTCGGCGGGTCCTTCGACGAGACCGACCCGGAGACCGCGTTGAAATCCTCTTCCGAGACGGTCGAGAGCCAAGGCGCGGGCGAGAACGCGAGCGAAGGCTCCATGACCGAAGTCGCGCTGTGGGTCGGCGCGGCGACGCTGTTCGGCCTCGGCGTCGGCGCGACGATGGGCGCGGAGAAAGCGGAGGAGTACTTCTCCGGATACTTGCTGGAGCAGAGTCTGTCGGTGGATAACCTGTTCGTGTTCGTGCTCGTCTTCGACTACTTCAAGGTGCCAATGAAGCAGCAGCAGAAGGTGCTGAGTTACGGCATCGGCGGCGCGATGGCGATGCGCGCGGCGATGATCGTCGCCGGGTACGAAGCGGTGACCAACTTCAAGCCCGTGCTGCTGGTGTTCGCGGGCATCCTCATCTTCTCCTCGTATAAGCTCATCACCGAAGAGGAGGAGGAGGAGGAGGACATGTCCGAGAACGCCATCGTGAAGTTCTGCTCGAACGTGTTGCCGGTTTCGGAGGACTACGACGGGGACAACTTCTTCACGACGGTGCGGGACGACAAAACCGGCGAGATGATCAAGACGGCGACCCCCTTGCTCCTGTGCCTGTGCGTTATCGAGCTTTCCGACGTGGTGTTCGCGGTGGACAGCATCCCCGCGGTGTTCGGGGTGACGCAGGACCCCTTCATCGTCTACTCGAGCAACATCCTCGCCATCCTCGGGCTGCGCAGCCTGTTCGCGTTCGTCGCCGTCATGGTGGCCGAGCTGGAGTACCTGCAGACCGCCGTCGCCGCCGTGCTGGGCTTCGTCGGGTGCAAGATGGTCGCTGGGTTCGGCGGCGTCGAGATCTCCACCGAGGCCTCGCTGGCGGTCGTCGTCGGGATGCTCGGCGCGGGCGTCTCGCTCTCGCTGATGAAGAAGGGCGACGAAGAGGACAAAGAGTGAGCGGGCGCGCGACGACGCGCGTGGGAAACGCGGGAAGCGAAGAAACAGAAAGAGGGAAAGGACCGCGACGGGATGTCGCGGCCGGACAGTCGGGGGTCCATGTAATAGGGACCGCGCGCGTATGAGCGTAACCGCGCTCGATCGGCTCGAGCCAACACGTTTTTTTTTTCGCCGAGCCGCTCGAGAAAAAGCGCGCGTGAAAAAGAAACACGCGACAACTCGCCGCGCGCCCGCGCTGCCCCGGGTCCGGCGCGCGCGGCGCGGGGCGAGACCGGGCGTCGCCCCGTCGGCCGCGATATGGCGCTCACCTGCGTGGTGTGCCGCGGAGAGGACTTCGACGAGACCGAGGAGGGGTTCTACGTGTGCCAAGTGTGCGGCACGCAGTCCCAGGATGTGGTGCGCGAAGTCGCGGACGAAGAGCTCCAGTTCAACACCGCGGGCGCGGGGATCACCGGCAGCGCGAGACGCGTGCGTACCCCGAAGCGCCGCAGCGACACACCGGGCGCGGATCCCCGGGGCGGCACGCACGGGGGCACTCCCGCGGGACCCGGCTCGCGCGTCGCCGCGCGATTTCGCAACGCCGACGCCTCCGAGGATGCGTCCCCCGAGTCGCGCGCCGCGCTCAACCGCGTCGTGGCGTACTGCGACGGCGTGCAGCGCCTGCTGCGGACGCAATGCGACGCGCTGGTGGAGACGATGGGGTTCCCGGAGGCGATCCGCGCGGAAACGAGGGCGGTGTGGCTCGCGTACCTGGACGGCTCGCGGATCCTGGAGACGGACTTCGCCGACCCGGAAGCGTTCGTCGAGGACGCCGCCGAAAACTCCGAGCGCGACGAGCGCGGAACCCGCGCCGAGTCGATCGTTCGCGCCGAGAAAAACACCGACGCGTCTCCGCCGTCGTCTTCCACTTCCGGCGACGAAAGCGCGTCAACAGAGTCGCGGTCGCGTTCCGAAAAAACGGACGACGAGGACCGACCCGGCGGCGCGCCCGAGCGCGCCGCGCGAAAGCTTTCGCGCGAAAAAAAAAAAAGCACGTTCCGCGCGTTCGTGACGCGGCGGTTCCCCGTCCGGTGCACGCTCGCGGCGGTGTACCTGGCGTGTCTGCGGCTGCGGCTGCCCGTGCACTGCGGAGACATCACGCGCTGGGCCGCCGACGGCCGTCTGCCGTTCCTGGCAGAGAGCGCGCGCGTCGCGAACGGCGTCGCCGCGCGCGAGCCCGAGCCGTCCGCGGATTCGCGAAGACTAAATACTCACGGCTCGCGGCTCGCGGACGTCGCCGCGCGAACCGTCGCGGCGCGCTTCGCGGCGCCGCTCGCGTCGGCGCTCGTCGCCCGTGGCGTGCCGAGGACGCACCTCGTCGCGGCCTTCGCGGCGCGCATGGCGCACGTCGCGGAGCGCTCGACCGCGGGGAGCCGAGTCGCGTTTCCGCCGACCAACGCGGCGGCGTTCGTCGAGCGCTTCGTCGGCGCGCTCCGCCTCGGCGGCGCGTTCCGGGAACAGGCGATGCGCGCGCTGTGTCTGTATCAGGCGCCCGGCCTGCGGCACGCGCGCGTCTCGCGCGCGGGCGCGGCGGTTCCTACCTCGTCGTCGGACCCGAACGAAGGCGGCGAGAGAAGGACGAACCCCGAGCCCGCGCGCGTGGGCGGCGCGCCCGCGCCGCCGCACGCGCACGCCGCGGCGATCGTCGTCGCGGCGATGAAGGCGGCGTACGACTTGTCGGTCGGCGCGGAAGGCGCAGGGTCGAGCGGCGGCGAATCAGGTTCGACGGGCCCGGAGGCGTTCGACGAGGCGTCGCGCCGGTGGTTTCTCGCGGTCGTCGCGCGCGCCGAATCGACGACGCGCGACGGCGTCCGACCGATCGACCTCGCGTCCTCGCGGAGAACGACGACGGGGCGTCTCGCGCGCTCGCCGGCGCGCGCGGACGCGTTCCTCGCGTTTTGCCGCGACGAAGTTTTCGGGGGGCGGTCCGTGCCCCCCCCGCGTGACCGCGTCGTCGCCAACCTGTGGCGCGCGTACGAGACGTCCCGAGAAGAAGGCGAAGAGGAAGAAGACCCCGCGGGGACGGAGACGGAGACGGAGACGGAGACGGAGACGGAGACGGCGCCGAATTCGAAAACGCGCGGCGACGTCTTCGCGCCGCCGCCGTTCCGAGCGCGAGCGGGACCGGCGGCGGCTCTTCTTTCGTCGCGAGGAGGAAAAAACGGCGCCGCCCGCGGTTCGGGCGACGCGTACTGGCGCGGCCCCCCGGTTCTGGCGGACGCGCCGCGCGCGTACCGCGCGGTGGTCGAGACGGTCGCCGCGCTCGCCTGCGTCGCGCCCGGGGCGCTGCACGCGTGCGTGCTGGACGTCGACGCGGCGCTCGAGGCGCGCGAGCGGCACCTGCGCGGCGAGGCTGAGGCGCGAAAAAAAGAAGAAGAGACAAACGCGCGCGCGCGCGGCGTCGCGCGCCGCGGCGACGGAAAGGCGAAGCCGGGACGCGAGAAGAGGCGACGAGAGTAGCTACGTATCATGATCAATAGAGCTTTTTGGGTGTCTCTTCGAGCGCGCCGAACCGGTGCGGCGGCCCGACTCGGAACCGCACCACGCCCCGCACGTTTTCGAGCGGGAGGTACCCCCAGACGTGCCCGTCCACGCTCGCGCCGCGGTTGTCTCCGAGCACGAACACCTGACCGGGAGGGACGCGCGTCGGCCGCAAGTCGTACGACCCCGCGACGCACACGTCGCAGACGGGGCTCGCGCGGCTCGCCGCCACCCCGACGGGCGTTCCCGTGGCGTAGGGCGTCTCGCGCGTCCCGTTGCGGAACACCGCGCCGTGCACGATTTCGAGCTCGTCCCCGGCGACGCCGACGACGCGCTTCACGAAGAGCTCGCTCTTCGCCGGGGCGGAGCCTCGGGTCTCGAGGACCGCGCGCGCCAGACGCGGCGGCGGTGCGAACAGCACGACGTCGCCCGCGGCCACGGCGCGCAGAGAGGCGCGCCGGCGGTCCGCCAGCACCGCGTCGCCGCGGAGGATGCCGGGCGCCATCGAGTTCGAGGGCACGGACGCGACGGAGACCGCGAAGTGGCCGCCGCGTGCGAGCGCCCCGGCGGCGACGAAGCACGCGGCGAACGCCGCGGCGGTGGAAACGGCCCATCTGATTTCGTCGCGCACGGACCGAAGCTCGGCGGCGCGCACCTCGACTTCGATCGAGCCCCAGGGCGTCCACGTCGGGTTGTGCAGCTCCGCGCACAAGACATGGTCGGGGGAGGGGCGGGGGGGGTCGTTCGAGGAAACAGCGGGGACGATGTCGCCGTCGTTCGCGTCCGAGCTATCGCCGCTCGTTCGTCGCCGCCAAAACAACGCGCGAATCTCGTACCGCTGTCCCGCGTACAGACCGAGGGGTTTGCGCGTGCACCCCGCGATGGCGACGCTTCCGAGACGCGGGAAAGAAACGCGCGTCGTTTCCGCGTCGCGGCTCGAGAGCGCGTCGCGCGCGTCGCGGAAACTCGTCGCCGCGCTCGAGACGTACCGCGCCGCCGCGTTCCGCGCGACGGCCGAGAGGCGCGCCGGCGAACGCGCCTTCGTGCCCGACCGCGCGAACGGCGCGAGCCCGTCCGTTTCCGGAAAAGAAAACGCGCTTCGTGTTCGCGAAGGAGACGGCGCGTCTCCGCGAGACGTCGTCGCCGCCGAGGAGGGCCCTTCGGCGCTTCCGAAAGAGATCGCGTCTTCTTCGTTCGTCGCGTTCGCGTTTCTCTGGACGTACCGGGACCAGTCCCCGAGCAACGCGCCGTACGCGCCCGAGAGCGCTGCGGGCGTGACGACCGTCCGCGTCGTCAACGACGAAGCGTCCACGACTCCGGGATATACCTCCGGAAGAAGCGCGAACAGGACGTCCCCGGCGAGCGAGGACGTGCTCGCGTACTCCAGCGCGGACCAGTTGAACGCGTTACGCGCGCGAGCGTCGGCGCCGCGTCGCAGGAGCGCCTCGACGACGTCGTCGTGTCCGAACTGGCACGCCCACATCAGCGCGGTCGATCCGTTGGCGTCCGTCTCGTTCACGTCCTGCTTTTGCGCGTCCAATAGGCGCCGCACGCGATCGATGTCGCCCCGACGCGCCGCGCGGTGCAGCGCGGGAGAGCGCGGGCCGGGGGACGCGCCGAACATGTCAGGCGCGATGTCCGGCGCGACGTCGGGCATGAAACTCGGCACTCCACGGGCGCGGGACACCGCCCCGTCGCGGCGCACGCAGCGGAGAGGCGCGCGCGAGGGCGCGCGCGACGCGCGGAGCGCGCGAGTCTCGCCCCGAGCCGCCACGGGCGCCGGGCGCGCGGCCATGGGGGAGGGGGGGCGGGGAAGGAGTGGCCCCCGGCCGCTCGGCGTCGGAAGCGTCGAGAAGTATCACGCTGTTTGACGGGCATGATGACTGGGTGAAATCTCAAAAGAGTCTTGCTTGACGCATGAGATGTGTGACGTCACGTTCGGCGGATCTATGATACTTGTAGACCGTACGGGTCTATGACTCGTGAAAGTCATGACATACCGAAGCATTGAGTACAAGTGCACACAGTAACCGTAGTGCTAAAATGCTTCGGCCGAAGTCTTCTAGGTCACTCGCGCCCAGAGCCATGGACGCGATGCATCCTCTTCGCCGATGGCGCGTCGCCCTGCTCGTCGCGCTCATGTGTGCGCGCGCGACGTCAGCGCGCGCGTCGTTCGCGTACGATTCGGTCCATGCCGATGGTGTCGCCTCGACGGCGACCAAGGTCGGCGGCGACGGCGTGACGGTGTGGGACGGACGCGTGATCTTCGCTCCGAACGCCTCGGCCGCCGTCGGGGTGTTCGAGCCCGCGACGAACGCGTTCACGCTCGTGCCCATCGGCGCCGTGGTCGAGTTCGAAGGCGGCGCGCTGGCGAACGACGGGCGCGTCGTGTTCGCGCCGGCGGCGGACCACTCGCTCGTCGGCGTCTTCGATCCTGAGACGGATACTTTTGAATCCGTCGTCTCCGAGACCACGACTGCGGAGACGATCGCGTTCGGCGCGAGTCGCCCGTTCGTCGGCGCCGCGCGCCTCGGCGACGGGCGCATCGCGTTCGCGCCGTACCAGGCCACGTTCGTGATGGTCTTCGACCCCGCGACGGGAACGTCCGCGACGCACGATCTGCCGGCGCCGCTGGGCGACGCGACGATCGGCAAGTTCGCCGGCGCGGCGGCGACCCCCGACGGCTGCGTGGTCTTCGCTCCCTCGGCGGCGGACGCGGCGGGTCGTTTCTGCGTGGACGGCGCGAGCGCCTCCGGGTTCGCGCTCGAGCTCGTGGCGCTGGCGTCGGACTCGCCGCTGCTCGGGCTCCCGGACAAGTTCTCGGGCGCGGTCGCGACGGAGCGCGGCGACGTGATCTTCGCGCCGCTCTTGGCGGACGCGACGGTGACGTACGAACGCGAGCGCGTCTCCGGCTTCGCGAGGCTCGCGTCGAGGTGCGGACGACGGACGTGTCGCTCTCCGACACGACGACGTACAAGTTCGCCGGCGGCGCCGAGATGCCCGACGGACGCGTGGTTTTCGTTCCGCGCGACGCCGCGACGGCGGCCGTCTTCGACCCGGAGGACGGGTCGTTGATCCCGCTCGCGGACACGCCGCCCGCGTCCGACCTCGGCGGCGCGACGGCGACGCTGTTCGCCGGCGCGGCGGCGACGCGCGACGGCCGCGTCGTGTTCGTGCCCTCGAACGCCGCGGTCGTGGGCTTCGCGCGCGCGCACTGCGTGCTCATCGCGCCCGAGGACGGACGGCTGGGCTCGGACTGCCCCGCGGCGGGACTCCTGCCGGTGGGAAGCGCGTGCGCGCCGACGTGCGACGAGGGCTTTTCGCCGGTTGGGCAGTTTTCGTGCGCGGCAAACGCGACGTCGTCGGCCGAGTGCGAGTCGCCCTGCGAGACGTGCGCGCGCAAGTCGCGCGCGCTGGGTTTCGTCGCGCGCGATCCGCCGGGTATGTTCACCACGCAGGGCCTCAGGGCGTGGTTCGCGAACGCGGACCTCGAGGGCGCGCCGAGCGCGCGGTGGGTGAGCCGCGCGGGCGGCTTCGTCGGCGCGCCGACGCACCCCAACGTGAACGCGGCGGAGCCCGCGCCGGCGCCCCTCGGCTCGTGGGGCGTGCAGACCGTGGAGGGCCACGGCGCGCGGCGGCCCGTGGCCGCCGTTCACGGCACGGCGGACACCGGGTACGCGTTCGGCGTGCGCGAGCACGTCATGCCCGCGGGCGAGTGGTCGCTGTGCGCGGTGACTCGGTACGACGCGACCGACGCGGGTCGTCGCGTGCTGACGGGCTCCGCGGACTTCGCCTGGGGGCACGACGGCGGCCACACGGGCACGTTCGATTTCGGGTACCGGGGCGTGGCGATCGTCGCGGGAGTCTCCCTGACCCACGCTGGAAGCGACCCCCTTTCGCCGGCCTCGTTCTCCAAGACCGGGGGCGCGGCGGACAAAGACGACTGGGTCGTGACGTGCGGCACGAACGGCGCGTTTCGACAGAGCGTCTTCGCGAACGGCGCTCGGGTCAGCTCGAGCTGGTACGCGAGCACCGGCTCGGGCGCGAGTTTCGGGCTGGGAATCAATCACTTCGTCGCCGGCCAGGCGAAGGTGGAGACCTCGGCGTTCGCCGTCGCCGAGGTGATCGTGTGGGACCGCGCGCTGAGCGACGAAGAGCTGCTGGACGCGTCCGAGTACCTGAGACGCGAGGTGCTCGGGGTGGCGCCGGCGCCCGCGCCGCCCTTCGCCGACCGCGCGCACGCCTGGTTCGCGAGCGCGGACATAGACAACGCCGAGACGTGGACCTCGCGCGTGGGGGGCTTCACGGCGACGGTCGCGGGCACGGCCGCCGGCTCGGTCGAGGCCCTGTCGGGGTTCGGCGCTCAGAAGCCGGTCGCGGCGATCCACGGCTCGAGCGCGACGAACGTGTACTTTGGGCCGAACGGCGACGGCGAGCGCATCGTGCCGGCGGGGGAGTGGTCCATGTGTACGGTGACCCGGTACACGGGCGCCGCCAAAGCACGCATCATCGCCGGCAACCCGAATTTCTTATGGGGGCACTGGGGCGCTAGGCCGGGCGTCGCGAACTGTGAAACGTTGTTTTACACGCGCAATGACAAGCCGGCTGGGATTGTGCGGGGCGATAACCACTGGCTGGTGCTCTGCGGCACCAACGGACCGCGCCGCCGAAGCGTGTTCGCTAACGGGCTGAGCGTCGGAAACGCGAACGTCTATGCGACGCATTCCACCACGAAGTGCAACGACATGGACTTTGGCATCAACGCGTTTCCTGGACGCACCTCTGCGACCACCGAGAAGTCCGACTTCGCCGTCGCCGAGGTGCTCGTGTGGAAAGGCGCGCTGGACGACGGAGAGCTCCGCGCGGCGGGCGCGTACCTGCGCGAAGCGACGCTCGGGATCGAGGACCCGCCGCCGTTCCTGGACGACATGCACGCCTGGTTCGCGAGCGATGATCTGCGGAGCGCGCAGAGCGTCGCCGGGTGGATAAGCCGCGTCGGGGACTTCACCGCCGACGTGACCCACGGGAGCGCGGAGGTGCGGCGCCTCGCCGGCGCCGGCGCGGGCCCTCTGAAGAAGGTGACGGCGGTGCACGGCACGACGGCCACCTCGGTCCGCTTCATTCCGAACGTCGCCGGGCAACACAAGGTGCTTCCGGAGGGGACGTTCTCGTTGTGCACCGTGGCGCGGTACGACGGCGCGAGCCAAAATCAAATCATCCATAACATCGTAGGCACGGTCTGGGGGCACGCCGGGGGGGGGGCGGGCGGCACCTCCGGATACGGACACCTGAGCTTCCTGGCTCTGTGCAACGGCGGATGGCGCTACAACACCGCGAACCAGGCTCTTGACTCCCGCATCGCGTCTACGAAAAAAGACTGGGTCGTGCACTGCGGGACGAACGGTGCCCTCAGAAGCTCCTTCTACGCCAACGGCGTGAAGGTCCCGTCGTTGTCGGCCACCACCATCGGCGCGGAGTGCGCGGCGACGGGGGGGCAGACGATCAGCGCCAACGCCTTTTCCGCCGCCCTTTCCGACTCCCATTTCGCCGTCGCGGAGATCATGACGTGGAATCGCGCGTTGACCGACGACGAGCTCAGGCGCGCGTCCAACTACCTGCGGCGAACCGTGCTCGGCCACGCGGTGTCGGAAAAGGAGTAGGTTTGTGTCGTGTTGTACATATCGATTTTCGAGCGCCGACGAGTGAAGACGCGACGTTCGCGTCGTCGGTTTACAAGCGCCGCGGGTCCCCGCGGCGCGCGGTGCTACATCCCAACTCGCGGACTGGTGGTACAACATCCGCGGGGTTCAATCATCGTGCGGGTTCCACGCGTATGCGTGTTGTACAGTGTCGAAGCCGACGACGAACGGTCGCACGAAAGGAAAGTCGGGTCCCGCGATTCGGGAGGGTCTTGAACGGGCGCGTCTCCGCGACGCGCGTCATCAGTCGAATCCCTGAGCCTCCAGTTTCTTGCGCTCCTTCTTCGTCATCTGCTTATTCGGGCCGTTCAGCTCGAAATCCAGGCGCTCCTTGCGCGCCTCAGCCTTGGCTTCCTGAGAACGCGCGACGAGGGGGCGGCGGGCGAGACACGGGGAGGGGGGCGTCGCGAGGTGAGCGCCGCGCGCGTCGATGCGCGACGGAGAAAAAAAGGCTCGCTAAAAACGGTTTTTTGGTTTCGGAGGTGTCGGGAAAAATCTTCGGCATCCCGCGCGACGCGTCCGGTGTTTCGTGCTGACTCGACACACGTCAGTCGGTTCTCGGATCGGGGGGTTGCACGCACCTTCGCCGCTCTCCTCGCCGCCTTCTTCTCCTGTTTCTCCCGCTCCACCGCGGCCATGATCTCGATCTGCGTCAAGGGGCGCTTCTCGCGCTTCTTCGCCTTGCCCTTGTTCAGAAGACCCTCGCCGAACGCCACCGAGTGCTGGTAGGGCGACGAAGCGCGGAATCGTCGGGTGTCGGTCGGGTCAGCGACGAGGGTTGCGAAAACGACGAACGACGAGGCGTCGGGAACGCGCGCGAGCGAGGCGCACGAGCGCGCGCGCGCGCGCGCGATCGGGCGACGGCGCGGTGATTGCGCAGCAGTCGCGATTTCGCGCGACTCGGAGGGCGGCGGACGTACCTGGTTCTCCAGTTTCGCCTACGCGCGGGGGTGGGGGTGACGAGAAAAGCAAAGACACGTCAGCTTCGTCCCTTCGTCCGAGAAGTGACGCGAAGATCGCGTCGCCGGAAACGTCGTCGCGCGCGCCGGGGGGCGCGAACCCGAGCCGCGCACGCGCGGCGTGGACGTCGATGTCGATGTCGTCGATCGGATTTTACGGGTGGTACGGTCGTACCTCGTACGCGTTGAGGAGCTGGCCTCGGCCCATGAGCTCGTGGATGACGAGGTAATTGTCGGGGTCCACAACATCCTTGTCGAGGTGGAAGCTCGTCTCGAAGTTGACGGCCTCGGGCTCGACGACGTTAGGCGTGCTCATTTTGCTGATGCGGTGGGTGTTGTTGGTGGTGGTGGTTGGGGGGCGCGACTACGTTGTGTCGGCGGATGCGGTTCGTGAGAACGGGGGCGAGCTTACGGAGTAAGGTCGTGCGCGTGGAAGAATGACGAACGGGCCATCGCGAGATAAAAAGACGATCTCGCGCGAGTCCGTTTTCGTACGCGCACGAGTCAGGAACCCTGGATTCTGCCGATCACGTCGAGTCAGCACGAGCATCACGCGCGAATGAGAAAAAAGCGTTGGGGATCTGCCATGTCACGATTTCGCGCGCGAACGGGCGCTTAGTCTCAGAAAATCGAGATTTCGCGCCCACGCACAAGGAAATCAGTCGCTCTTTTTCCCCAATCGCGACAAAACTCGCGAGGCGGTCTCGCGTGACTGTTTGCTCATACGATTTTCGAAATTGTCATTTGAACCCTCGTTGAATCGTCGATTCCCTCATTGACTCGCTGGAGTCTGAGGGTTCCGCCGCTTTTCTTCGGAGCTCGGAGCTCCGAGCTCGGCCGGTGCGGCTCGACGCTCGAGCAACAGGCAGGTCCGTCCTTCTCTGCCTGCGACTTGAGAAATGTTTTGAACGCGCGTGCAGGCCGGCCCCCATTCAGATCTCCACCGGTCTCGCCGCGGGCGTCGCGGGACATGAGCGGAACCCCCGAGCCGCCGCGCGGCGAGCGCGGGTCGCCGCCCGGTGGCTCGCCGGAGACCATCACCCCCACGGCGCTGTTTGCCAACGTCGCGAACGGCGCCGCGCCGTCATCATCCGCGTCCGGCCCGAGCGAACGCACGTCCAGTACGAAGAAGCTCGGGCTGGTCAAGGACCAGCTGGAGATGGTGGAGCGGCGCGCGCGGGACGGGACCACGCGGAACGAGGTGCGTCATCCATCGCGCGCGTGTTTGTTTCGCGCGGACGGCGCGTCTCCGCGTCTCCTCCCTCGCGCTCGAAAGCGCGTCGCGTCCGACGCCGACTCCAAGAGACGCGTCACGATGACGAGGCGCCGCCCTCCGATCGGCGCCGCGAGGCGCGGACGACATCGAGACGACCCGCGCGCGTGGTTCGCGACGCGACGACGCGCGACACCCCGATGGCACGTCGCGAGGCTCGCGGTCGCGCCGCTCGCCCCGCCCCGCGGTTCGGCGCGACGCGCGGACCCGCGCGACCGACGGCGGCGAACGCCCGAATATCGAGGGAACCTTTTCGCGGACAGCGGACAAGTCGGTCGCGTTGAAACCGCGGCGCGGTCGCGTTGAAACCGCGGTTTTCGCGTCGCGCGGCTTCGAGACGCGCCCTTTTTTTACGCGTTTCGCGCGTTCGTTTCGGTCAAACGCCCCTCTTTCTTTGAGTCGCGCGCTGAGCTGGCACGCGCTGACGCCTCTCATCGCGATCGCACGCTCGTCGCGCACTCCAGATCGTCGGCATCGACGAGGATTTAAGTTTCGACAAGGGTTTCTTCCTCACCATCCGCGCGATTCAGCTGTTGAAGAAACACGCGCGCGGCGAGCCCATCCTCGTCGGCATTGCCGGCCCGTCCGGCGCGGGGAAGACGGTGTTCTGCCAAAAGATCCAGGATTTCATGCCCGGTCTGTGCGTGTTATCCATGGACATGTACAACGACGCCAGCATGCTGCTGGATGGGAACTTCGACGACCCGAGGCTGACGGATTACGATTTGCTCATGGAGAACCTCTCGGACTTGAAAGCGGGCAAGACGGTGGAGACGCCCGTGTACTCGTTCAAGGAGTCCAAGCGCGTCGGGACAAAAACCGTGGCGTGCCCCGAGAGCCGGATCATCATCGTCGAGGGTATATACGCGCTGAGCGATAAGCTGCGCCCGTTACAGGACCTGCGCGTGTCCATCTCCGGCGGCGTGCACTTCGACCTCGTGAAGCGCGTGATGCGCGACATCGACCGCTCGGGGCAGGCGCCCGAGGACATCATCCACCAGATCTCGGAGACTGTGTACCCGATGTACAAGGCGTTCATCGAGCCGGACCTGCGGAGCGCCCACCTACGGGTGGTGAACTCGTTCAACCCGTTCGCGGGGTTCCAGGACCCGACGTACATTCTGAAGTCGAACACGGTGGTGGACGCGGCGGCGATCGCCGGCGTCCTCGCCGAGGACGGCGTCGTGGAGACGAGCGAGTGCGAGACGACGGACATCTACTTGCTTCCCCCGCACGAGGACCCCGAGACGTGCACGTCGTGGCTCCGCATGCGCAACCGCGACGGGCTGTACACGCTGATGTTCGAGGAGACGATGTGCGACGGGGACGTCATGATCTCGCCCCGCATCAAGTTCGAGGTGGGCGTGCGGATCCTCGGCGGGCTCATGGCGCTCGGGTACGAAGTCGGCGCCATCATGAAGCGCCGCAGCCGCGAGTGGAGCGACGAGCTTCTGAGCGTGAAGATCGACTGGATCGAAGGGCTCGATCGCTCGTTCACGCAGATTCAAGGGAAGGTTCGAGCCGCGGTGGTCGAGGCGGGGTCGAAGCTCGGGCTGGACGGCACGTACATCCCGCACTCGTACATCGAGCAGGTGCAGTTTGAGGAGATGACGGAGGAGCTGCGGCACATGACGGCGGAGATGAAGGACAAATTCGTGCTCGCGGCGCGCGCGCCCGGCGCGTACCCCCCCGACCCCATCGAGCGCACCGCCAGCGGCGGGTACATGACCGCCCGCACCCAAGCCGACGGCCACGTGAGCTCGGTCATGAACAGCGCGCAGAAGGCGTCCAAGGGCGCGCGCGCGCGCCGCGACGAGAGCGTCACCAGGCTGCAGGATGCCGTGCGCGGACGCGGGCGCGGGCGCGGCGGCGGGCGCGGCGGCGGAGGCGCCGCG
>MDSV01182318.1_pt1 | contig 21427 bp, 30 predicted proteins | sample 810851 | NCBI WGS metagenome assembly MDSV01 (sample SAMN05326640, study PRJNA326480) | marine metagenome | isolation source: seawater | place: Atlantic Ocean: North East | collected 2012 | reverse complement strand
GTTTCTTTCATAAATGTATATATACTCAATAGATTAATATATAATTAAATTCTAACCATTTAAACATGAAAAAAACTTTAAACAAGCTAACTTATGCAAAATCTGGTGTAAATATAAAAAATGCCGATAAACTCATAGGAAATCTCAAGAGAGGCCAAACTCTTAAAAATCCTAATGTTGTTGCTGGAATAGGTGGTTTTTCTAGTTTATATGCCTTAGATATTAAAAAATATAAAAAACCACTCATTGTGGCAGGGACTGATGGAGTTGGAACAAAACTTAAATTGGCCACTCTATTAAATGAACATAGATATATTGGACAGGATTTATTAGCTATGTGTCTAAATGATGTTATAACTTCAGGGGCTCAACCCCTATTCTTCTTGGATTATCTTGCTACAAGTAAAATAGATATTCGTCTACATTCAAAAGTGCTTGGCGGAATAAAAAAAGCTTGTGATTCGGTAAATGTACCACTAATAGGTGGAGAGACTGCAGAGATGCCAGGAATGTATAATAACAAAGATTATGATTTAGCTGGATTTTGTGTTGGGATCGTTGATAAACCTAAGATGATAAGTAAAAATCTAATAAAAAATGGTGATGCAATAATAGGTATTCCATCAAGCGGTTTACATTCAAATGGTTATTCATTAATAAATAAATTAATTGAAACAAAAACTATTTCTATTAAGAGGAAGTATGATGGAATAGATTTAGCTCGTGCTTTAATGAAGCCAACAAAACTATACTCGGATCTCTTTTCCATTTTAAAGAGTAAAATTAAAATCCATGGAGCTGCACATATCACAGGTGGTGGGTTAACTGATAATATACCTAGAATTTTACCTAAACAATATATAGCTAAAATCGATCCATCAAGTTGGTCATTGCCTAAAATATTTAAATTAATTCAAGAAAAAGCAATGCTAACAGAAGAAGATATGTTTAAGACATTTAACTGTGGAATTGGGATGGTTTTAATTATAAACAAAAATGATATTAAGAAACTATTCATTCTAGCATCTAAACTTAAATATAAACCCAAAGTAATTGGCTATGTTAAAAAAAGAAATATTAATAAAATAATCATTTATGAAAAAAACTAAAGCCATTGTTCTTATATCTGGGAAAGGTAGTAATCTTTTAAATATAATAAATAACGTTAATTCAGGTTTCATTAACATGGAAATATTAATGGTGATTTCAAATAATTTTAAGGCCAATGGTTTAGATATAGCTAAAAATCATGATATACCTACCTTAACCATAGAAAATAATGATGAATTTGAAAAAAAACTATCCGGAGTGATTGATGATAATGCAATAGATCTAGTGGTACTTGCAGGCTTTATGAAGATCCTTCCAGAAAATATTACAAAAAAATATGATGGCATGATTCTTAATATCCATCCTTCATTACTGCCAAAACATAAAGGGCTGAATACTCATCGAAAGGTAATTGAAGGTAGAGATAAATTTCATGGAGCTTCAGTCCATTACGTAACCTCTAAACTTGATGATGGGCCAGTCATTATTCAAGCAAGATATGAAGTTGATAATTATGATGAAGACTTAATAAAGAAAAAAATACATGATATAGAACATCAGATTTTCCCAATCGCAATCAAATGGTTTGTGGATGGTAATATATATAAGTACAAAAATAAATTTACTTTCAACAATGAGGTATTAGAATGTCCTATAGAACATATCTTAAATCATTAAGCATACTATCTATTTTGATTTCTTCTATGGTTATTTCTATCTCTGCTCATAGTGAACAAGATATCATCTCTAAACATCAATATAAATTATATAAAGGTACTATTCTATTTGGTAAAAGCACATATAGCCTATATAAACATGATAATATTTATTTTTTTGAAATAAAAAGCCAAACAGATGGAGTCTTTAAATTAAAAAAAGATTATAGACTAGAGAGATCCGAGTTTAAAAAGAACGATCATTTAATATCACCAATACAATATGAATATATCCGACAGAAAAAAGATAAGGATGATTATATAATCACAAAATTTGATAATGACTTGATAGCAACTACACTAGTTAATAAAGAAAAAAAAGAGCATATGAATATAAATGGTGCCCTTGATAGACTATCTCTTCAAATTGCTTTCCAAGAAAGTATGAAAAAAGGGGTTTTTGAAAAAACTTACAATGTAATTGATAAAGGTAGATTAAGAGAATATACATTTACCATTCATTCTGATGATGTTATTGAAACATTATTTGGAAAGACGAATACGATTGTAATAAAAAGAAAAATTAAAAACAACAAAAGAAGTACATTAACATGGTATGCCATTGATCATAACTATATACCAGTTAAAATAGAACAATATAGAAAAAAATCTTTAAAATTTACAGTGATCTTAGAGAATATCATTAAATAATTATTTTTTTTTATTTCTAAGTCTAAGGGAATTTATCTTTATAAAGCCTTCTGCATCTCTTTGGTTATAATTGCCAGAATCTGCTTCAAAAGTTGATAAATCCTCACTATATATTGAATATGGAGATTTCCTTCCAAGGATTATTACATTACCTTTGAATAATTTAACTTTTACAGTACCTGTAACTCTTCTTTGTGAATCATTGATTAATTGCTGAAGACTTTCTCTTTCAGGACTGAACCAGTACCCGTTGTAAATTAATCTTGTATATCTATTACATATATCCTCTTTTAGATGTAATAACTCCCTATCCATTGTAATTGATTCAATAGCTTTATGAGCTTTATGGTATATCGTTCCACCAGGGGTTTCATAGCATCCTCTGGATTTGATCCCTACGTAACGGTTTTCAACTATATCAACTCTTCCAATTCCATGATTGCCTGCAAGTATATTTAATTTATTTAGTATTTTAGCAGGTGATAAAGATTTTTTATTAATCTTGATAAGATCACCATCTATAAACTCTAATTCTAAGATATCCGCCTTGTTAGATGACTTTTCTATTGATTTTGTTCTTAACCACATAGATTCTTCCGGGCTTTTCCATGGATCTTCCAAGACTCCGCCTTCATAAGAAGTATGAAGAATATTTGCATCCATTGAATAAGGACTTTTTTTACCAGAATCAAAATCTATTGCAATTTTATGGAGCCTAGCATATCTAACTAGATCTTTTCTTGAGACGAAGGACCATTCCCTCCATGGTGCAATAATTTTTATTTTTGGGTCTAACGCATAAGCTGATAGCTCAAACCTTACTTGGTCATTACCCTTTCCAGTAGAACCATGACAAATGGCATCAGCACCTTCTTTTTTTGCAATTTCAATAAGTCTTTTGCTAATCAAAGGTCGCGCTATTGAAGTGCCGAGAAGGTATTCCCCTTCATAAATAGCATTAGACCTAAACATTGGGTATACATAATTTTTCACAAACTCTTCTGTAAGATTTTCAATGTATATTTTTTTTATCCCTAGCTTTTTGGCTTTTGCTTTAGCATCTTTTGTTTCTTTGCCTTGTCCAATATCAGCTGTGAATGTAATAACCTCACATTCATATTTTTCCATAAGCCATTTCGCGATAACAGAAGTATCAAGACCTCCAGAATAAGCTAATACTACTCTATTGAATTTCATTTTCTGATTCAGTTGTATTGGTATCAGTAGGTTTCACCCATCTAAAGCCCTTATCTGTTGACTCTTTTTTCCAAAAAGGTGCCTCGCTTTTTAGGGACTCCATAATGTCCCGAGTAGCGTTAAAAGCATTGTCTCTATGTTCTGACCAAGTTGCAACTATAACTATTGGATCAGTAGGCTCTAACAAACCCACTCTATGTATAACCAATCCATCAATTATTTTATATTTTTTAATTGCATTATTGACAATGCCTTCTAAATATTTTTCTGTCATTCCTGGATAATGTTGCAGTTCCATACCATCCACATCTGAATCTTCATTAAAATCTCTCATAGTACCCAAAAAAACTGAAGATGCTCCAATTTTTGGATTATTCTGAAGATCATTTTTTTTGTAATCAACTAATGATTGCCATGGATCAAATTTTTCATCTATAATTTCAATTTTCATAATTAGCCCCCTGTGACAGGAGGGAAGTAAGCAACTTCGTCTCCATCATTTAATTTAAAGTCTTTATCTACATATTCATGATTAACAGCTATTAATATTTCAGCAGGAGCTTTAATTTTTACAGTCAATTCTTGCCATAAGTCATTTACAGATAATGAATTTTTGATATTTATTTCCTCTGAATCAATTTCCATTAAATCTCTAATACTAGCAAAATATTTTACATATATTTTCATGAGTTTGTGCATGTATCATAGTGATAAAATTAATTATTATCAACAAAATTAACAATTTGGTTGCAAAAAGTCAAAAAACCATCACTTGTAAGTAACTATATCTTATTTTTTCTGGCATGATTGCCAAGTATTACACCAAGGAATATTGATCCAAAGCATATAATGGTTAGAAGCCACTCTCCATTTGTAAAACCAGCGTATACTGGTATTAATGGAAAAAACATAGCAGTAGCTACGAAACCAACTAAAATTTCTAATAAACCAAAATCTGGGAAAATCTGAATCAGTAAATCGTAAGCAGCCATATATCCCGCTATTACAGCAAGAGAATAAAAAATATAACTAAAAGTTGTATACATGTCTAAATATTAACTGGGCACGGTTACATTTACAACTTTATATGCTTGAAGAATATATTATCCTCCGATATAAGACATTTCTACTTTATTTTTTTTACCTTTTAAGACTTTTTTTGTAAACCTCAGTTGTGAATACTGATCATCTCTTTGCTTCCATACTTTCTCAAAAAACTCTCTCAAATGTATTTTTTCATTATTATTCCTAAGATAAGAGGCAAAATCATATCCCTTATTAGTAAATAAACAGGTATAAAATTTTCCATCAGCAGATAGTCTTCCTCTATTACAATCACTACAAAATGGTTTGGATATTGATGATATAAAAGCTATGGTGCAAGGATGCCCTTCCAGCTTCCATTTTTCAGATGTAGAATCCTGCATATCAATTAATTTGCTAACAGAATAGTATTTTTTAATCATATTCATTGTGTCATTTGAAGTAAATACATTTTCTGAGACCCAGTTATTTGACTCTCCAACATCCATATATTCTATAAACCTTAGTTCTACTTTTTTATCGACAAAATTATTGAGAATTTTGATAACTTCATGATCATTCTTGTTCTTGATTACCACCATATTTATTTTTACAGTACCAAAGTATTTCAAAACATCACTAATAGCCATTAATACCTCATCTATGTTATTGTTGACTGGATTTATTTTATCAGCTGAGTCTTGGGATAGAGAATCTAGACTAATAGTAACTGAATCCAACCCATGTTTTCTTAACATAAGTATTTTATCTACATTAAGCAATGATCCATTAGTAGTCATCGCAACTTCTTCAATACACGCATCTTTTTTTAGACCTCTTATTAATAATTCTATATTTTTTCTAAGTAATGGCTCACCGCCAGTTAGTCTAATTTTTTTTAAGCCAAATTGCTTAAGTATTTTTACAACATGTATGATTTCTTCATAGGTGAGGAGTTCATTTTTTCTAAGAAACTGATGGTTCTTTCCGAAAATATCTTTGGGCATACAATATGAACAGCGATAGTTGCACTTATCTGTGATAGAAATTCTTAAATACTTAAAATATCTTGATAGCTTATCAGTGATCATTTCATTTACAAACCCCACATTTAGTGTCTTTTGGAATCTTTACTGTTCTGAAACAAATGTTTTTAATATCAACCAATAATAATTTACTTGTAAGTGTTTCTCCAAAATCTAATAAAATCTTGATGCTTTCCGCTGCCTGTATATTACCAATTAAGCCTGTTAACATTGAGAGAACTCCTTGATCAACACAAGATATATTTTTATCATCTATATCATTATAGAGGCAATTATAACAAGGCATATTAGGTATATCATTTCTAAATATGGCTACCTGTCCTTGCATTTTTGAAGCTGCTCCCATAATTAATGGCTTTTTATAAAACAAGGTCGCTCTATTAATAAGAGATCTTGTTAAAAAGTTATCTGTCGCATCTATCACAAGATCAACATCTTTTATTATATTGATCGAATGATCAGAAAACTTAGCATTGTGTTTATTGATAATTAGATCTGGATTAAGCACATTGAGTTTTTTTTCAATAACATCAACTTTTGGAGAACCAATATCTTCTTGGGTGTACAGTATTTGTCTCTGTAAATTCGTATCCTCGACTATATCACTATCAATAATGGATAGTTCACCTAATCCAGATGTTGATAGATATTGCGCAATAGGACACCCGAGGCCTCCTAGTCCAATGATCATTATATGCTTGGAGTTTAATAATTCTATTCCCTCTATTTGAATATCATCTAATAAAATATGTTTATTATATTTTAGTAGATCAGTATCTGAAAGAGAAAGTTTATTTACTGATTTTTCTTTCATTAAATTTTTTTAGTTGTTCTTTAGTTGCTTCTTTTTGATATTTTTTTTTATACTCAGAATATGGCATTCCGTAGACTAACTCTCTAGCCTCATCATATGATATTTTTTTACCTAATTTATCTGCCTCTGCTGCATACCACTTTGAGATACAATTTCGACAAAAATTCGCAAGGTTCATCATATCAATATTTTGAACATCAGGGTTTGACCTTAGATGCTCTAATAATCTATGAAAAGTCGCAGATTCAATTTTCAACTCATCGTTATTCGACATATATCACCTCTTACTAGTTATGATAACAATATACCATGAAATAAGAATATCTATATGGAAGATGTTTTGGGTTTTTGTGAATTTTCCTTATTTTGCGACAATTGAATTCCAAAAATTATTACTATTAGACCAAGAAAGTAATTCCACAAGGCAGTCTCATCAAAAAACATAACACCAAATATTATAGCCCAAACTGGTATCAAATAATTCATCATAGAGATGAATGTTGCGCCAGATGATTGGAGTATTTGAAAATATATTATTGTAGCAATTGCTGTACAGAATACTCCTAAAATGAAAACTGCGGAAAGGTAGCTTAATCCGCCTATATTATCAGGAATAACTTTCGAATTAAAACTAAGATATATTACCATAATTAGTGCTGAATAAAATGTAACACCTGTCGATGCATTTAAAGGGTTCGTTATCTTATATCTCTTTCCATAGACAGCTGCGAAAGAATACAAAACAGCCCCAGAGATCACCATAAGCTCTGAGTATAATCCATCTAATAAAGATGTTTCTAATATGTTTTTACCTGGCATTATAAGTATTACAATGCCTATGAAAGCTATTAAAAAACCAATTAGTTTCATACGAGTCATCCGTTCATCATCTAAAAAGAAATGGGATAGTATAAGTGTTGAGATAGGCATCGTAGACATCAAAATTCCTGCAAGAGAGCTATCTATTCCCATCTGTCCATATGATATCAATAAGAAAGGAGCTACAATGCCTACTACACTCATAAAAGTGTAGTACTTCCAATCTGTGGCTTTAATTTCAATTTTCTTAAAAATAATTAAAACAAATATTATTAGCACAATAGCCGCTATTAATAACCGGCCTGTAACAAGTATTTCTGGGCTGTATGCCTCTAGAGCATATTTATTTAATGTAAACGCACCCCCCCATATAGCTGACAAGAGCAATAATAAGACCCAATTCATTGTATATGCATTCATCTTGAGCTATCCTTTTTTATAATGAAAATATTATCCATAAACGTTTCTGAGCCACAAAAAGTAACTTTTAATGGTAAAGAGCTTATCACAAGTATCTATAAAAAACCCATAGATGGTTCTGTGGATGTCTCTGATGTGGGAATATCTGGTGATAGACAAGCTGACCTAAAAGTGCACGGTGGATATGATAAAGCAGTATATGCTTATTCACATAAACATTACAAAAAATGGTCTGAAGAAATGGGCCAAACATATAATGAATTTGGTTTGGTTGGGGAAAACTTAACTGTTGATGATTTTGATGAAAAACTAATTAAGATTGGAGACGAATTTGAGGTAGGTAGTTGCTTATTCCAAGTTTCGCAACCAAGAATACCATGTTATAAAATAGGGATAAAAATGAATAGCAGAGATTTTCCTAAAAAGTTTTCTCAAAGTGGCCTCCTTGGCTCATATCTGAGAGTCATAAAAACTGGATCAATACAAAATGGTGATGAAATGAAATTAGTGAAAACTGAAAATGATAGTTTATCATTATATGATATTTCAGATATTTTATTCAGAGATGTAAACAATACTGAAAAAATGAAAGCAGCCCTTGATCTCAAATATTTAACAGAAGAAATAAAAGAAAGATTTAGAGAGCGTCTAATGAAACTCGGAGATTTTAGTTCTTTATAATTAAATGAAAATATCAAACATCAGAATTATAGAAGATGGAACTGAGTCTGTGAGTTGTTCAGGAGATAAAGCTAGCGGTTCTCATCCTAAAATATTTTTAAAAGTTATAGAAGAAAAAGGTTCTATTGAGTGCTATTATTGTGGCAAGTTATTTATATATAGATCGAAGTTTGAGAAAAAATGATGTTTGGTGAGAGAAAATCGGTAAAAGAAGTGGAAGAAGGTTCTGTTTTAAGTCCAAAGTTTAATGAAAAGGGCTTCATACCTGTTGTTACAACAGATTCAAAGACTGGTGTTCTGCTAATGCATGCATTTATGAACGAGGAGGCTCTGAGGTTAACAATAGAGACAAAAGAGGCGCATTACTATAGTAGAAGCAGAAAATGTATATGGCACAAAGGTGCTACGAGTGGATTTATTCAGAAAGTAGATCAAATACTCATTGATGATGACCAAGACTGTGTTTGGATTAAAGTTACTGTCTCTGGTAATGCAAGTTGTCATGTTGGTTACTATTCATGTTTTTACAGAGAAGTTAAATATAATGGTAAAAAAGTTAAGTTAAGTTTTACAGAAAAAGAGAAAGTATTTGATCCTGATGATGTATATGGTGATGCTCCAAATCCAACAATACTATAAGTTGTTGAGGTTCAAGTTTTGACTAAAGAATTGAGCTAGAACACCTGTTAGGTAGCATATTATTATGACATATACAGGACCCATATTTTGCATTGTATCAATAAAGTAACCGACGGAACCTATTACAAAATTATAATTAGAGACATATCCCTGAGTAAAATAAATAAAAATAAGAATAGGAACTAGGATTAGTGAGCCAATAATGGTGCTTTTAATGAAGTTTTTTAATAATGACATATAATAAAAAAGTGGTTAATAAACTTAGTATAACAAAGAAATCTTTATGGTCACTAATTTTAGCAGCTAAAGATATAGGGTATTCACAAGAAAATCTGGATTCTTTAATACCTATCAATAAAAAAATTGGCAAAAAAACATATTATTTTATATATAATTCAAAAACCCAATTAATAACAAAGAATAATTTTATAATTGATCAATATGCTATATTACTGTTTTCTTTATTCCTTCCTATAATATTTAATGGTAAAAATGATCCATATCTAATAGGACATCTAGCTCAATCACTAGATGGCTTTATTGCTACTGAGTCGGGTGAGTCTAAGTTTATTAGCTCAAATGAGAATTTATCACATATCCATATGATCAGGGCAATCGCTGATGTTATAATTGTGGGTTATAAAACTGTAGAGCTAGATAATCCCATGTTGACAACAAGACTTGTAAAAGGATCAGACCCAATGAGAATAATAATAGATAAGGATGATAAATTATCTAAAAGATATAATGTGTTCAAGAATCTAGATGATAATGGTTATAAAATAATTAATGATAATAAATATATAAAAAAACAAAATATATTCCAGATGCCTTTAGTCAAAAATAAGTTTGATTTAGATGATATATGCATTTTGATGAAAAAATTAAAGAAAAGGATTGTATTTATAGAGGGTGGAGGAGCAACTGTCTCTGGGTTTTATAATGAAAATAAACTTGATCGCTTACATTTATGTATAAGTCCAATAATTCTAGGAAAAGGGAAAAGTAGTTTTATAACATCTAAAAAAAATTCATTTGATGGCATCGTAAATCATAATGTTTCATATTATCAAATGGGTAAAGATATTTTATGTGATATGAATTTATCTTGATTTAAGTCTCAAAAAGAAATACATGCCAGGCAAGGAACAAATAAGATTTAATGCTCCATACATTATAGCAACACTGATGCTTAATGTTGCCGATAAACCTAAAAGAAATGAGATGAGCAAAGCTGTAAATTCTCTAACTCCCCAACCACCGATACTAATAGGCAAAGTCATGGAGAATAATATTATTGGTGAAAATACCATAAATGCGAAATAATCAATACTAATACCTAAAGATTTTGCAGATATAATATATATTAGTATATAAGAGGTAACTACAAAAAATGATAGTATCGTGTGTCTCCAAAAAATTTCACCAGTAAATACTTTTAAAAAATTTTGCCCAAACGTTTTTTTCAATAGATAGTTATTAATTTTCAATTTAAATATATTTTTAATAAAATAGTAGATAGTCAAAGAAGGTATCAAAAGAAAAAGAAAAGCAGTATATTTTTCATTTAGAATAAAGTATAGGGATAGAGAGAAAATAAAGAATAAAAAAAGCATTATCTGTCCTGATAATCTCTCAAATATAACTGATTGAAAAGACTTACCTATTTTTAATATCTCTTTTTTATTATCAGCATGATAATAAACTCGAAAAATATCTCCAACTATTCCTCCAGGTAAAATATTATTCATAAAGGAAGAGATATAATAAAATCTTATTGAATCATTGAAACCAATATTAAGCTCAGTATGCTTAGAAATATACATCCATCTATATGCTGATAAAACATATTGTATCAAACTTAATAAAATAATTAGTATAATATAATTAATATCAACTAGCTTAATCGTATTGATTACATTAATTCCATAATCCTTTAATACTAAATAGATTAATCCAATGGATATAATATATTTGAAAAGATCTAATATTTTCATTACGTTTTTATCAACAAATCTTTATGTCCTACCATCAGATTACTTTTTTTGAGCATAATATCTTTAGATTTAATATCAAACCATTCTTTTAAAATATTTTTATCAATTAAATCAAATGATTTTAGTGGTTTACATATTGTGTTCAAATATGAAATTTGGAAATCTCTAGAAATACTTGAATCAGAATCTAATACCCATGATGAATCAGCTATAGAAACTTTATAGCCTCTCTTTAAAGACATATCCTTTATTATCTTTATACTGTCTGAGCCCATAGCCATACCCAATGTTTTTTCCTGTCGTTGATGTTTATTAAACATAGAGATGATATATTTATCATATTTATTTTTATTTTTCCATTTTACTCTTCCATCGAAACATATTGAAAAATATATATATTTATCTATCTTTATTTCATCAAAGAGTTTTTTAATATAATTCTTAGATAACAAATCTGTTACTGCTGATAAGCTTATAAGGCTATAATTATTTATTAATTTTATAGAATTCATCATCTCCTGATTCTTTAGAGAAATGATACTATTTTTCTGTATATCATCTCTTTCCAGTAAATATGATGAAGTATTATTTTTGATTAACTTTATAGGATATTTGGATAAATATTTCTTTGTCGTAACATAAAAATTTTTCAAGAGTGCCTGATCATGATCCGTGATGAGAAAGCTATCATATATGATATTCTTTGAATGACACCATCTTAGAAATGATCCATTCCCACCCCCTAGGTCTATTATATTTTTAACAATATCTTTATTTCTTGAATAGCAATTACTAAGTAAAAGGCTTCTAGATTCTGAATCAAAGGATTCTCTCAACTTTATCCATGATATACTGAATTTATGAGTTTGCATGCAATGTTCTTTTAAAGATTTTAGCAGTAGTTTGCCAGTTATAACATTTTAAATTATTACTTTTTGATTCATGTTTTTCAAGTAGAGTCTTTTGAATTGCTTCTGATAGTTCTTTAGAACCATTTATTGGGATAAATTGGATATTCCCTCCTTTTAAAACTTCTCGGAGAACTGGTAAGTCAGTAGTTATTACATTCAGTCCTATTGCAGATGCTTCAACTAGCGAGATGCCAAATCCCTCATAGAATGTTGGTAAAACAAATATCTTCGATTTACACATATATTCAATTTTTTTAGCATCAGATATATTACCTAGAAAAGATATATTATCAGCAATCTTATACATATTGATTTTCTCAATAAGACTAAGATAATACGGGTCTTCAGGTGCGAATTTTCCTATAATATTTAAATGCCAGTCAGACTTTATCTGAGCCAAGGATTCAATTAATAAATGATATCCTTTTCTTTCTATTACATTACCTATCACTAAAATATTTTTAGAGCTTGAAATTGTTTTGTTTAAATAATAGTTTTTATCAATACCTGGATAGGCAACTGCTATATCGACGATTTTATATGTAAGTGAATTAATAATTTTTTTCATATACTGACTAACTGTGATTATAGATTTAGAGTTACTTAGAGCCCTCTTTTCATTAAAAAATAGATTTAAATCAGACATCTTTCCTTTTATTTTTTCTAAGCAGCATGGATGATGTATAAGAATATGTAAATTATTATGAAATAGAAATGATATTTTATTTACTAGATAGCCATCAATAAGAATTATTGACTTTTTTGGAAGATTATTGATTAAATATGATAATTTTACTCTATTAATAGAATTTGAAACTATTATCTTAGTTAAAGGTACATGGAGCTTTTTTAAGTATTTACTGACTTTCTGATCATATGATGTTCCACCAGTTGTAGTATCTTTGAATTCAGGAAAAATAAAAAATAGTTTTTTCATTCATTTAAATTTTTTTTCATAAGAGGCAGAGGCTACATGTGATTCATTAAGAACCATTTTTATACTAAAAATCTTAGAGATCCCTTTTGTCTCATTACTAAGTTTCTCTATGAAATCATTCGTAAGTTGAAATGCTAGAAATTCTGTCGTGGTGATATTTCCTTTTAAATTTTCTACTTCATCAAGGTTTTGGTAATTATATAAATCAATACACTCTTTAAGTAGTTTAGACGCAATACCTATATCTATAACTACATTCTTATCAGATAGTTCATCGCTGGCAATAATAAGATCTATCACATAAGTTGCGCCATGCAAGTTTTTAGCAGGACCGAAAAACTCATCTTTAAGGCTATGTGCTATAAACAAATTATCTCTTACTTTAACTTCATACATTTTTTGTTACTCCGTAATCTACAACTTTACAATAAAAATTTTTTTCCTCTAGTATATTTGAAAAGAACTTAGGTAGATGCTTGAAATCAATCATATCCTTTTCTATAAGATAATCCAATTTATCATCATCTAACAAACTTATAGCAAGATTTTTTCTTTCAGTGTTTGTCCAGTATTTGCTTCTGTTATGAGAAATTTTAGATACTTGAGAAAAAATTATTTTCGCTCTCTTTGAGAGAAATTCTTCGCCAAACTTGACTTTAGAAATGGCATTTCCATACCAACTTAATATACAGATAGTTGCTTCCTCTCTCAAATGAGGTGACAGCAGATCAATAACAGAGGGGTTGCCTGAGCATTCATATATTATATTCGCTTTATATTTTTCTGGAATTGTTTTGTAATAATGTAAATCAAATAATCTAGCCATTTTCTTTTTTTTGGCATCCTGGTCAATTAATAATATTTCTATGCCTGGTATCCTTTTCAATACATATGCCATGAGCAGCCCCACGATACCTGCCCCGATAATCACTACTTTGTCTCCACAGGATGGTAATGTATCCCACATTGCATTGATTGCAGTTTCCATATTTGCTGTTAATAGACACCTTTTTATGGGTATTGATGGAGGTATTACCGTAAGATCCTTTTCATCTAATATGAATTTTGTTTGATGAGGAAATAATGTATATACATATTGATTCTTATACTTTCTAGAACCTTCAATAACTTTCCCTACATTCATATAACCATATTTTACTGTCCCTCCGAATTCACCTTCTTGGAAAGGGCACTTCATGAGATTCCTCTGACTTTTAGGCACACTACCAGTATAAACAATCTTTTCTGTTCCATAGCTAATGCCGCTATAGATAGTTTCTATTAATGCTTGATTTTTTTGAGGTATACTTAGAGTATGTCTTTTAATAAAACTAGTGTTTCTTTTTTTTACCCAAAATGATTCAGCTGATATTTTCGACATAATTTAAATAACCTTATAAATGAATAAATCTAATTTAATAATAATTTCTTATACCTATGTATTATCAGTAATTTTACTATTACTTACATTTAAGAGCGAGTTAACACTATTCATCTTACTACAAAATTCTCTATTTTTTTTATATATTTCATATCTAATGTTTAGATGTTTTATAAATTCATGTTCTGAGTTATTTAGCTTAGCATCTAAAATTACGTTCTTGCGATTAACTATTTCAATAGTGATGCTGACAGCTGTGATTAACTCTGGCATAAACTCGACTATTTTTCATATTTTTTATTCCGAAAGAATAATCATTGTTCTGGCTATGTCAGCTTTAATCTTAGATGGTTTAGATGGATTTATCACAAGAAAATATAATCATGAGTCTAGATTTGGTGAAATAATTGATCAAGAATCTGATAACTTCTTAATGCTCGTTCTTTCCATCTCTCTTTATTTTAACAGAGAAATAGGAATATATGTATTCTTGATACCTGTATATAGGTATATATTTATTTATTCCATGAGAAAATATAACTGGTTAAAATTAGAATTACCTATTAGCCAATTTAGAAAATTTGCATGTGTAGCCACGACATTATTAATGATTGTAGCTCAAGATATTTACTTTAGTCTTGAAAATAGTATATTTTTAGTAATTTTATCACTCTTTATAATTACATTTTCATTCGCTAAGGATATAATCTGGCTATATAGGAATAAATATGAAAAAACTTAAACAAAGATTATTGCTGCTTTTATGCTTCATATCGCCTATCACGCTAGCAAATAGCCAAATGTATATTTTAGATGAAACTCATCTAAGTATCGGTTTTCTTGTGGAACATGCTGGTTATGCTCGAACCCTAGGTATGTTCACTAAAGCTGGTGGCTCTTTTAAGTATGATGAAGCAAGCCAGGTAGTCTCTGATGTTAAAATAATTATAGATACATCTAGTGTTTTTACTAATCATGAAAAGAGAGATTCTCATCTTAGGAGCCCTGATTTTCTAGATTCTAAAAAATATCCAGAGATGATATTCGAGGCCGATGTAAACGATTTAAAACTAAACCCGGGTAAGATTAAAGGCAACCTGACACTATTAGGAATAACAAAACCTCTAATATTAGATGCAAAAATTAATAAAATAGATACATATCCATTTCGTGTTGGATTATCAAAACCTATGGTTATGGGTGTCTCAGCTAGTGCTAGTTTTAAAAGATCAGACTTTGGAATGAACTATGCAATTAAGAAAAATCTAGTGGGAGATGAAATAGAATTGATAATTGAATTTGAAGCCATACAAGAATGACAAAAAATAAAAATGTATTATTAGATCCAAATAAGCTGAGGACATATATAGACCAGGTAGGTTATAAAAAAGATGATATACTATCTGATCTGCGTAAAACAACAGAATCATTAGGAGATATATCAATTATGCAGATTGGTCAGACACAAGGTTCTCTGATTGAGATGTTATGTAGGATTGGAAGTTTTCGTAAGTGTATAGAAATTGGTGTATTTACTGGATACAGCTCGATATGTATCGCAAAAGGAATATCAGAAGATGGTAAACTCTATGCGCTAGATAACTCTATAGAATATAATGATATTGCAAGGAAATATTGGGCTAAGAGTGGTTGCAGTAAAAAAATTGAATTGATTATTCGCGATGCTATTGAATCACTTGATGATTTTATTAAAAAGGGCATGGGCGGAAGTTTTGATTTTATTTTTATTGATGCAGATAAGAATAATTATTTGAATTATTATAAAAAATCTTATGAACTAGTTAGGCGTGGCGGGATGATATTAATTGATAATACTATCTGGAAAGGCAAAGTTATGGATAATGATGATAAGACAAGTAGTACTAATTCAATAAGGACATTGAATAACTTTATTGCCTCAGATGATAGAGTGGATCACTGTCTTTTAACAATTTATGATGGATTGACATTATGTATAAAAAAATAGATACAGCGATAAGCTTTTATAAATTTATAAATATTAAAAATTTAGAGAAATTTAGGTTTCAAATACATGAATATCTAAAAGAATTAAATATTTTAGGGACTATAATAATTGCATCTGAAGGAATAAATGTAAATTGCTGTGGAACAAAAGAAAACGTGGAGTTATGCAAAAATTTTCTATCTGATTTGTTGGAACTTGGTTCATTTCACTATAACAAATCTGTTATTTCAGAGAAAATATTTACTAAACTAAAGGTTAAGATTAAAAATGAAATTATTAAGGCTGGTTTTACAATATCTGAAGAGACTGTCTCCAAAAATAAATCCTTAGATCCGGTTGCCTGGGATGAGCTCCTAGATAAGAAGCCTATTATAATTGATATGAGAAATAGATTTGAATATCTTTTAGGAACTTTTGAAAACTCTAAAAGTTTAGAACTACTTAATTTTAGTGATTTAAAAGGTTCATTGAAAAATAATCATGTCATGAATACTTCTCAAGATGTTGCTATATTTTGTACTGGTGGTATCAGATGTGAGAAAGCATCTCTGGCTCTTCAGGAAATTGGAGTTAAGAGTGTATTTCAGTTAAAAGGAGGAATTATTAATTATCTCAATCAACGTAAGAAAAAGAACAAATGGCAAGGCGAGTGTTTTGTTTTTGATGATAGAATTACATACTAGTTTACAATGTATTCAGTGGACTCAGATAAATCTATAGTATCTGACTCATAGATTTCAACCATTCCTTTATTGACAGATGGTTTGTCGCTTCCCTTGATATATAATTTTACGTCTTTTGGAATAGATGAGTTTTCAATCATCTTGTTATTAGAGTTAATTGATATATAGCTGGGGAGGTCACTTATTTTATATTTTTTGACAGCAAAAGGCACCTTAGAGTTATTCTCTTTGAGGATAAAATATAAGTAATTATGTTTTGTCAAAGAATCATACACTGATTTTTCAATTCTTATCTTTATATCAAACATGCCAGAGTTTTCCATTTGTCTAAGTGCAAGCAAATACTTTTCCTTGTCCTTGATTTTAGGGTTAGAAACTATTTTTTTTAGAATATTTTTTGTAAGATCTGCATCATTTATATCGATTGAATAATTTAACTTCATATTATAAATATTAAGATTAGCAATATCCTGTGCTATCAACTGATCAAAATACTTAAGAATTTTTGTCTTATTAGCCTTAGGGTCAAGTTTTCTTAGGACTGAAATAAATTCTTCTAATATAATTGGATCAGTAGCTTTTAGAGACAAAGCTTTTTCATAAGCATAACTCGCATCCAATAAATCATCTGTAATAATATATGATTTTGCCAACATAACCCAACCTTGATAGTAATCTGGTTCATTCAGTAACTTTGTTTGAAGTATAGGTATATTTTTTTTAATAGTTAGAATATTTTTTCTTATTTCATAGTGTTTATCAAGTATCGAGTTGTATTCAGTATAATTTATGATTCCGGAATCTTTTATAAATATTCCAGTTATTAAAAAAAATATTATGAGAATTATACTTATAAGCTTTTTATTTTTAAAATTTACTGATATGTCTTCTCCTAAGTTTTTAAAAAAAAATATGAAGTATATTACGATAATTATAACAATTGATAAATATATCATTTACTTAAGTTTTTCCTGAAAAGTAGTATTGTTAATATTAACAAAAATAGAAAAGGACCAACCCATAAAAGTAAATTCTGAATTCTAAATGGAGGATCGTAGAGAATAAAATCACTATACCTATCTGCCATATATTTTTTTATATGACTCTCATCATAACCATTGTTAATCATGACTTTTACTTTATTCCTTAAGTCAACAGCAAGAGGTGCTTCTGATTCTGCAATGTTTTGATTCTGACAAACCATGCATCTTAGTTCAGTAATTATTTTATTATAAAGTTTTTCATTTTTAATATTATCTGCATATAAATCAGAAGATAAAATGAAAACCAATAAAGGTATTAAATGTCTCTTAATCATCATCTTTAATTTTTTCTATAGTTGGCAATATTTCATTGTAATAGATATCTTCATTTATAACACCTATATACTTTGCTCTAATAATCTTATTCTTATCCACTAAAAAGGTTTCAGGTACACCATAAACACCAAGATCAATGCCAAGCTGTCCATCATTATCAAAAATATTGTATTCATATGGATTTCCATATATTTTTAGCCACCCTATCGCATCAGCCTCTGAGTCTTTATAATTAATACCTATTAATCTAACTTTTTGATCATTTTCAATTAAATTAAGAACTTGATGTTCTCTGATACACTCAAGACACCAACTTGCCCATACATTTAACAAAAAAGTATCATCAGGAAATGTTGATATTCCGGCAAAAGATTCAGACTGTAATATCGGCATATTGAAATCGGGGAGCTTTTTATTAATCAAAGGGGAATGAACCAGTCTTGAATTGTTATCTAACCCAACATAGAGAATTAAAATAAAAACTACAAATATTATTAATGAAACTTTATTATTCAAGATACATTAACCAATCTTTTTTTTCTTTTTTTACTTATGGCGCTGAAGGCACCACCAAGTACCATCATCAATGCTCCAATCCATATCAGTCTAATTAATGGCTTATGATATATTCTCACAGACCATTTATCTTGGTCAATCATTGTTCCAAGTGTTATATATAGATCTCTTGTCAAGCCAGGATCAATGCCTGCCTCTGTCATCGGCATTTCGCTTGAGTTATATAATCTTTTTTCTGGATACATGTCAGTAATAAACTTGTTATTTTCGGCTACCCTAAAATGTCCAATCATTGCAGAATAATTAGGACCCTCAGTTTCAGTAAGGCTAATAAATTCAAATGTATAATCGTTTATATCAACCTTTTCATTCAAGCTTAATATGATCTCTTTTTCAATCTTACTGTTCTCGACCATAGTGGCCCCAAGTATAAATACTGCTAAGCCCAGATGAGCCATGAACATACCAATATTTTTAGTAAGGTGTTCTATGTTACGAGTCATTATTATTTTTTTCATAAGCTCATATAGCAAATTAAGCATGATCCAAAAGAATAGAAATAAACCAATAAATATACTTAGGTTATATTCATCAAATAATATAATACCTAAAAAAGAGAATAAAATTATAATGATGAAACTTATAAAAAAATATTTAGCTTGATTTTTTATATCTCTTCTTCTCGATGAAAATAATATTGGGATGTATCCAGCTAAGAAAACTAAAGGTATCATTAATGGAAGAAAAACAGCATTATAATATGGCACTCCAACAGAGATTTTTTCTAAACCTAAAATATCCAGTATAAGAGGGTACATGGTTCCAAGCAATATTGTAAATGTTGCTGTAACAAGTAGAATATTATTTATTAAGAAGAAACTTTCTCTGGAAAAGAATCTAAAGCTAGTTTTATCGTTCATTTGCGAAGAATTTTTCAAATATAATATTAAAGCTGCTCCAGTTATAATGGTTAAAAATAAAAGGATAAAAGCGCCTCTTGCTGGATCATTAGCAAAAGAGTGTACTGAGGTTAGAATACCAGATCTAACTAAAAATGTTCCCAGCAGACTAAGTGAAAAAGCAATGATTGATAACAGAATTGTCCAATTTTTAAACATTGATTTTTGTTCACATGTAATCAATGAATGTATTAATGCCGTAGTAATCAGCCATGGCATAAAAGAAGCATTTTCAACTGGATCCCAAAACCACCAGCCTCCCCAGCCGAGCTCATAATATGCCCACCAGCTCCCCAATGCTATCCCAAGAGTCAAAAAACTCCATGATACTAATGCCCATGGCCTAATCCATTTTGCCCATTCAGGTTTAAAGTCTCTTTCCAGAAGACAAGTTACAGCAAAACTAAAAACTACAGATAGACCTACATATCCCATATATAACATTGGGGGATGTACGATAAGACCAAAATCCTGCAATAAAGGATTTAAGTCCTTTCCATCAATTGGAATAGATAAGTTTTTGTCGAATGGGTTAGATGTAAATATTAAAAATGTTAAAAAACCAAGATTTAATATCCCCATTATTGATAAGAACTTTAATCTAAAAGTTTCCTCTAAATCACGACTATATATGCTTGCTAAAAAAGTCCAGAAGCTCAATACCAAACACCATAATAGCATTGATCCCTCATGGCCAGCCCAAGTGGCAGATATTTTATAATAATATGGTAAAAGTGAATTTGAGTTAGAAGAAACATACTTTAGAGAAAAATCATCCATTAAAAATGAAGTTATTAGGCAAATAAACGAAAAAAGAGTTAACGGAAATTGTAACTTTGATGACGACAGTATAACCGAGCCATAATCTGAAATAAATCTAGATAAGAGAGGTTTGGAAGATATTAATAATAGTGCATTTAGAAATGCTAGTAATACTAAAAAAGATCCAATGTATGCAGTCATATTATTTATCTATTTTCATTGATTCTGTTGTTTTATGTAAAGCCTTTTTATTTGTTTTTATACTATCTAGAACTTCCGGAGGCATGTAAGTTTCGTCATGCTTTGCTAGAACTTCTTCAGCATAAAAAACTCCATCTTTACCTAAGATTCCTCTAATGACAACTCCTTGTCCCTCACGAAATAGGTCGGGTAAGATTCCGGTATAACTAATATCGAGGCTTTTTTCATAATCAGTAATTGCAAATTTTATATTCATAGTGTTTTTACTCTTGACTAATGATCCATCAAGAACGACACCTCCAACTCTAAAAACATAATTTTCTGGGAATTCCGTATTAGTGATTTGAGAAGGACTCCTATAAAATAATAAATTATCATTAAAAGTTTTAATAAATGTAAAAAGTAGTATCGATAGCAATACTAGAATAATGGAAATATAATATATTCTAAGAGTTCTTCTTTTCACATATCACCCTTTACCTGTAAGACTTTTTTTAATAGATCTATAATTTGCATAGAGAATTATTAGATTAAGAATCATGCAGCTCAAAACAATCATGTATGAAGAGAAAATATATAAAAAATAGTTTGCCATAATTAAATAATAGCTCACAAACTGGATTACAAAAACTACATTTAAAGTAATCTAATGGTTATGGGTGGATTTGAACCACCGACCTCAGCGTTATGAGTGCTGTGCTCTAACCAACTGAGCTAC
>MDSV01099624.1_pt1 | contig 21438 bp, 19 predicted proteins | sample 810851 | NCBI WGS metagenome assembly MDSV01 (sample SAMN05326640, study PRJNA326480) | marine metagenome | isolation source: seawater | place: Atlantic Ocean: North East | collected 2012 | reverse complement strand
GTGGAACAATAGCGATAAAAGATCTAAATTCCCATGTGAATTATCAATTTTATTAGTTCTATTAAATAGAAAAATTATACCAAATCATTCTAATTTTATTAAAGTTTTGACAAAAATAAAAGAATAATGAATAATGAGTAATGAAAAATACTGTAAATATGTATCTTCTCGCGGTATTGCATACAATTGTAACATTTATCCAAAGGAAATCATATCAGATACAAAAATGTTTGATATCAATGATTATAAAAATATCAAAAATGGCGACACGGTATATGTCATAAGTTCTGTATTAGATAAATTTATTACCAATATATTTCCTGAACTTTTGAAAAATACTATATGCATCACGTTAGTAACAGGTGCATGTGTAAATAGCGTACCCAATGAATTGAGTAAATTACATAAAATTAATTATCTTAAATTTGCAAAGAGTAATAAAAAATACATAAAACAATGGTATACACAAAATTGCGATGAAGAGAATAGCGATTATATTAAATTAATTCCATTAGGAATAGATTATCATACCCTTCAAAAATATAAATTACATGCATGGGGAAAAGGGAAATCACCATTAGATCAAGAGAAGGAATTATTATCAATAAAAGAATCATCAAAGGATGAAATAAAAAAAAATATGACATTTTCTTATTATCATTTTCGATTATTCGAACGTCATAATCGTGATAGGTATGTAGCAAAAGAACATCTCAAAACACAATCTTTTAATGTATTTTTAAATAAGAAATTGAAGCGTTGTGATATATGGAAAGAACAATTAAAATATCATTTTGTAGTATCGCCTCATGGCAACGGATTAGATTGTCATAGAACGTGGGAAGCTATAATGTTAGGATGTATTCCAATTGTTAAAAGTTCTTCATTGAACAGTTTATTTTATGATTTACCTGTTTTGATAATAAATGAGTGGGATGAATTAAATGAAGAACTACTTATAAAAACATTAAAAGATTTCTCTTCAAAAAAATTCAATATGAAAAAATTAACATTAAATTATTGGACTGAATATTTAAATAATTAAATTAATAGGACACTGCATTGTCTTAATAATGTAATACCTTAATAAATATAAATTGATGTGATATCATTAATGGAAAATTATTTAAAAAAAATCCCTATACGAAAATTTATAAATCCATATACAACGCGACAACCGTTATTGAATAATTTATACTTAGATGCATTAAGTGATTCTATGCCAAATCCCGGATATATGTATTCTAACTCAGAAGAAACATACGGAACAAAATTGATTAAAATTATTGAATCAGATAGTATATGGAGATTCTTTGAAATTACTTTAATTATGAGTGCTTTTAGTATGTTATTTTTGAAAAGAAATTAAAGGCAATACCACATATTATTATTCAATGAATAAAATAGACAATATAAAAACAAATTTGAGTAATAAAGTAGATTATATATCTACAATATGGTCTAGGTCTATAGACTATATAAAAGATGTTACTAAGTATAAAACATCTCCATTGATATTAAAAAGATATAGATATAATTTAGAAAAAAGAGATGAACTCATTGAATTTTTAAAAAGTGAAAAAGGTATTCAACAATTGAAAAATACGGAAGGATTTATATCTTTTGAATATTATGAAACAATGTGTTTGTCAATATTAGATTCTGAAGAGATATATACTATAGTTACCTTACAAAAATGGAGATCAATTGAAAATTATGAAGAAAATTTAAAGAAAAATAATATAGATGGAATATTTGATTTCACAGAAACATTGATTCTTAATTATAATCCTATTAATTAAATACTTGATCTTAACCCTTTTTCTAAAGGTAAAGCTATCTTATGATAATATACTATTACTGTAACACTCCCCTGTTATAAAATTTGACCATGGATTACAAAAATGCATTAAAAAAATTTATCAGTGAGGATAATAAACAAATTCCTTCAGGATTTGTTGTATTATCAAAAGATAAGCCTTATGTTCCTCCAGATGAGACAAAAAAATCATTTAAAAAAACGAATGAAGATTTAGATGTAAATGCTTCTTATGAGTCATTGCGTGAAGAATCAATTAAATCTCTTTTGTCTGAGGAAATACAATTAATATGTGATGAATTGATAAAAGAAAATATTTATTTTGACAATCCTATGGTATTAAAAGATTTATTTATTAATACTTGGAATTTGTTAGAGAAGAATATTAAAATTAAAATTATTGTTAAAAAAGAGGAAGAACCGGATGAATCAGAATATTTGTCTGATTATGATATTTTTGATTAATTTCTAGGGGTAGAATAAAAGAATCTATTGTATTTATTATCTATTACTCCAATGGGGAGAACAGGAACAGATGGAACAACCATACTAGGATTTAATTCATAGATGTTTAATTTTCTAACTGAATCATTCTTCTTTTTCTCTTTTAATTCAGAAACAATTTTTGAAAACCCACCTCCCGTTGTTATTAAATGGTTAGAATTACATAAATAGCAAAAATCATAGTCTATGTCTGTTGATGATAGCAGATGAACAGGACATGTTTGATCCTTAATAAAATTATATAAAATGTTTACATTCTCATTATAATTTGTTTCTTTATATGAATATTTATGGTTTTTTGAATATAACCTTGAGTTTTCAGCTACTCCGTAATGCAATGCCGTAACAATAACAATATGAGTTATCTCTTTTGAAGAATAATGGTGTTGAATTTCTTTTTTTAATTTTTCATATATTCTATTATTTCCTAGTCCTCTTCCTTTGTAATCATCTCCTGCACGTATATGAATTACGAGGGCATCATCTTTGGGGAGTTGTATATTTTTATATTTGATGTAAGCTTTCACAACTTGTTTCAAAAAGTTGTATTTATCGGGTTTTTTTTTTAAATGAGACCCTTTATCTAAAAACATTCTAAGAATTGTTTTAGAGTATTTTTTATCGGTTTTAATTATTCTTCTTATCTTTTCTAATCCATTATTAACAACATCACCATATCTATACACCTCATTGCCTTTCAATACCTTCAAATTATCAATAAGGTCTTGTTTAGTATTTATTAAATTCATACATTATAAATAAATTTTAAAATAAAATAACAAATTATTCCGCAAGTATTTTAAATTTACATGTTTATCTAATGACATTAATGAAACATGGTCTCACAAAATGAAAGAATAATATTTCCAAATTCAATCATGCACAAATGAAAAAGTGAATGACCATATCCTAACAGTTGAGGTGATAAAACAAAACATGTACTTGCGAATGTGAATATTTGTAATGATTTTGTGAATCTTTTTTTATCACCATACCAAAATATAGGAAGTGTATACAGTACTACAGACATTAGAATACGTATTCTAGGTTTTGCTCCAATAGAATCCGATTCTTTCGCATAAAGACGTTTTATAGAATACCCATTAAAAACAAGTGATAATATACTATATTTAACTGAACGAGATAACGCAATTGTATACAATATCGACGTTATGTGTATTGCTGATTGATCGGAACGTCGCCAAAAATTATCGAGCCTATCATTGTCCATTTCGTATGCAGACCTTACATGATATATAATTGAAAAGGGTGCATGTAGTAATGATGCACCTATAACTAACCATGCTGTCCATTCTTCATCTTTAAAAGCCACTTTGTCAGTTAATTTTCTAAATAGCATAATACTTGCAGGTAATACCATTGTAAATGCATTCAATAATTCTTGATGTTTTTTACTAGATTCTGTATTCATCAATAAATTGCTAAATCTATTCCATTTGTAAAACGGGATTTGTTTATTCGATTTATTATAGTTTCCCTCAATATTTTTAATTAATTTTTTTATTATTAAAACAAACCAATATATATTCAAAAGACACAAAGAAAGCATACATTTGTCTATAATAAAATAATGAGTTTTATGATTAATTAATATTTTTTTGGATTCGAATTTATCAAAAAAATATGAATATGTAAAAATACCTCTGTAATAAGAAAATGTTAACAAAAATAGTAAATCTATAATAAAATGTCTATAATATTTCCTTGTCTCAAGAAAAATTGTTGATATATTTATGTTTACTATTTTAAAAAGATCTTTAACGTACCTTTCATATTCTTCGTCATTTTCTTTAAATCTGTATATTTCACCAGAATTAATGAAATAAGTAATAAAAAGTATATAGTATAATTCTAATGTTATAGCACTTACGTGATGTATAAACATGCTTACATCAGGTGCTTTATTTAGTGTTTTTAATAATAATAAAATTGTGCAAAACCTAGAGTTTAACAAAATATCACAATTTGTATATTTATTTAAACTCCAATTTAAATAATTAAAAATACAATACCCTACTGCACCCAATGTTATTGAATAACTCCATATTTCACATAACATATCAACACGTCTCATGTGTTGTTATACTTATTTTGATATAGCTTTTCAGTTATATTATAATTTAATCAACTTGCTCCATAGTATCTTCATCATCACTGTCAGGAGCAACTCCCCCTACTACATCTTCTAAGGGTGGTATATCCTCGTTCATTTCATCTTCATCATCATCAATTGACAAACCAAGTTTTATCAATCTATGAATACGATTTGTAAACGACGATGGATCATCTAAACTAAACCCAGATGAAATAAGAGTTGTATCGTACAATAACCATATTAGGTCTTTAACCGTTTTATCAGAACTATCTGCATCAACCTTTTCTCTAAGAGTAGATATAATCGGATGCGATGGATTAATTTCCATAGTTTTTTTTGAAGCCATAACCCCACTTTGAGACGATCTCAACGCTTGAGCTTTCATAATGCGTTCCATATTAGCAGACCACCCATATTCTCCTGTTACAAATACACATGGTGAATCTGACAATCTATTACTCACAACAACCTTTTCAATATTATTTTCAAGAACTTCTTTGATTAGTTTGCAAAGTTTTTCATTAGACTTTTTCGCATCTTCTAATTCTTTCTTCTCATCTTCGGTTTCATCAATATTCAATCCCTCTTTAGTCGTGCAAATCAACTTTTTACCCTCAAACTCCTTCATCTGTTGTACACAATATTCATCCATTGGATCCGTCATAAAAATAACTTCGTACCCCTTCTTCTTTAATTTCTCTAAAAATGGTGAAGATTCAACGGACTTACGAGATTCACCCGTAACATAATAAATACCAGGCTGATTCTCTTTCATTCTCCCAACATAGTCATCTAAAGATGTTATTTCATCTCCTGATTTTGTTGTATGATACCTTAGTAGTTTAGACAATTTTGCACGATTAGCACCATCTTCGTGTATACCTAACTTAATACTTTTACTGAAGCTTTCATAAAACTTCTTATATTTTTCATCGTCTTCTGTTAATTCAGTAAATAATTCAATAGATTTCTTTACCAAATTTTTCCTAATCACTTTAAGTATCTTGTTCTGTTGTAATGTTTCACGGGATATATTAAGTGGTAAATCTTCTGAATCAACAACCCCCTTAACAAAACTTAAATACTCAGGCATCAAGTCTTCACAATTATCCATAATGAATACACGGCGAACATACAATTTGATAGAATTGCATTTCTTAGCATTTGAATTAAACATCTCAAATGGTGCCCTGCGTGGGACGTAAAGTACAGACCGAAATTCTAATTGACCCTCTACCGAAAAATGTTTCACCGCAGCATGCTCTTCCCAATCATTTGAAATAGATTTATAAAATGCACTGTATTCTTCAGTAGTTACATCATCGGGTTTACGCATCCAAATAGGCTTCTGACCATTTAAATGTTCCCATTCATTTGTAACTTCCTTAATTTTTTTGGTTTTTTTCTCTTTTTTTTCATCCTCGTCCTCTACATCTTCAACTTTAGGAGCATCGTCGTCGTCATCCTCTTCTTTATCATCCTCTGATACATCGTCGTCTGTAACTTCTTTTTCAATTGTTTTTTCTACATATAATTTGATAGGAAAACCTACAAATTCAGAATGTGTTTTTACAAGATTCTTTAGTCGCCGTTCATCCAAGTATTCACTCATATCTTCTTTCAACGAAAGAACAATTTGTGTACCACGCCCTAGTTTTTTAGACTCTGGTGCATCGGGTACTACTGTAAACGATCCACCAGCAACAGACTCCCATACATATTGCTCGTCATCATTATTTTTTGATGTAACAGTAACCTTATCGGCTACCAAATATGCTGAATAAAAACCAACACCAAATTGCCCAATCATTGATATATCCGTCGTACCTGCCGTTAGAGATTCCATAAATGATTTAGTTCCAGATTTGGCGATTGTTCCTAAATTATTAATCAAATCATTCTTCGTCATACCAATTCCAGTATCAACAATTGTAAGCGTATTGTTTGCTTTGTCTGGAATGATATTAATATTCAAATTTGGTTCTGTTTCAAGAACAGTATTATCTGTTAAAGATTGATAACGGATTTTATCCAACGCATCGGATGCATTTGAGATAAGTTCTCTTAAAAATATCTCTTTATTTGAATAAAAAGTATTAATAATCAATGATAATAATTGATTAATATCTGCTGAGAAAGCAAACGTCTCAACTGTCTCTTCTTTAGAATCAGACATAATACTATTTATAAAAATGCTCTTAATAGATTGTATCCTTATCAAAGACATTCGTCATCATCGTCATCATCATCATCATCTTCGTCTTCTTCATCATCTCTCACATCGTGTAATTTCAAACCACGCCATCCTTTCTTTTTCGTTTTAGGATTGTAATACGACCCGAATTTTTTTTCCATATATCCAAGAAGATCTTTTCTACTTGGGCATTTTCTATCAGGATATCCTTTTCTATACCACAATTGAAACATAATATACAAACTATCTACATATATAACACCCTTGGGCACACTTTCAATATGATTCTCAACAAACTCTCCATAAATATCATTCATCATTTGATATTCCTTTGTGGAAAGTTTAACACACTCTGGCTCTTTGAGACCATGAGCTCTATATTTCTTATAATATTCAGTTAACATCCAAAAAAAAGCATGTCTCCACTTCCTCATCTTCTCTCCTAATTGAGGATCAAGAGGGAATTCGTTAGGATTTTCTACATCAGGATTTTCTTTAAAAACAGATGTAAATTTAACAACTCTAATGCGTCTCCATGTCCCACCATCATCAGCTGGTACTTTAGGAAGTTGATTACATGTACATACCATATTGAATTGCGGTTTGAATTCGAATGGTTCATTGTGCAATTTTCTTGCAATTATTTTATCACCACCTGTTAATTCTTTCATAATACCTACTTGCAATCTCTCTCCTTCATTCGGTTCTTGAAGAACAACAAATCTCTTTCCACATAAACGAGCTATATCTGGACTTGCTTGACTTGATCCTGTCCTTTTTTGTGTTAATGCTGCGATATTCAATTTTGCACAATATTTTCCAAAAGAATGCTCAAATAACTCTATTAGTTTGGATTTACCATTACCACCTGAACCAAGCCATATATGAAAATGTTCTTCCCTTATTTTACCATCTAAAAAACTAGCCAATGTCAATAATACATATTCTCTCCTATCTTCTTCTGGAATGATTTGAGATAAAAATAGTCTTATCTCATCAATGATTGAATCTGTCCATTCATATTCTTTCCATTTCAAATCAGTGGAAAGCGTTATATAATCTTCACAACGTGCTGACCTAAACGTATGTAGATTCAAATCATATACTCCATTTTGAAGTCCTACCAAATTTGTATTTGTATCTAGTATCTCCTCAAAATTAGCATTTTCAAATTTACTACTTTTTTCCCTATCCCAATATAACTGTTCACTCGCTTCTTCGCTTAGTTTCTTTCTAAATGATGCATCCCGTAATTGACGAGCTACAGCACATATACAATTAGACATATCCTCATATTTCTCACAATTAGGATGTTCTTCTTCCATCTTTCTAAACTTTTCAGCAAGTCCGTGATATTTTACTCCAATATTCATATAATCACGATATAATTCTTCCCTAATTTTTTTCTTTAGACCAACATCATCGTCATCCTCTACCCATCTTATTCCAGTAAACTCATACCAAGTTCGTTTTGAATACGATGAACATATAAAAAAATGCCCATATTTTTTTTTTAATGCCATAACGATATGATAAATCATTTCAACATCTATACTACTTTTAGTAATCTTCTTTTTTTCCTTTAATTTATGAGAAACAGATTTCACAATATGATGTTCTAAAGTATCTTGTATTATTAAGGAATATAACAAATTATTGTCTTCTCTTGCCCACATATGTAAAGATCCTATTCCCAAACCCGAATTTTTCATCTCTTCCCACCTCATCGTGCATTCATTTTGAGCAATCTCTTTATATTTATCAACTCGTTCACTAAATCGTATCCAATCAGATAAAAGTCGATAATCTATATTATGTAAACACCATCCCACCTCAATCCAAGTTTTATATGAACTAGCCCTTTTTACACTTAAAATATCAACTAATTTAGATACAGTCGCTATGTCGTGCTTGTAAAAATTTAAAGTAATAGACCCGGATGCTTTTTCTTTTATAGAATCAACCTCTTTGGTCTCCTTGTTAATCTCCCAAGCCTTTAAAACACTTTGCACAGCACTATGTATAGGGGTTAAATCAGCCATTGTGAACCCTCTAATAGACAAAAGTCGTGTAAGCTCTGCTGTTTTAACATAATATGTACTAGCATTTACTCTTTCTGGACTATCTTTAGACAAATCATATATATGTGTCAATAAATAGGGTGCACTTTTTGGTTTATGAGAACCATACATCATCCAACCATTCTTTTCAATAATACTTTCATCAAGTATATCCTCTATTGAATTTGTTGTTGATAATGACAATAAAAGCTCTTCAGCAATAACAAGTAACTCTTCTCTGATTAAATATTGCAAAGAAGGATATGACACAATATAAGGAAACATAATATGTATTCCATCCTTAGATTGTGGTTCATCTACTTCTTTCTCAAAAATAAAAGCACGAAATGCTTTTTGTGGAATATCTAAATATTTAGATAGTAATCTACCTGCTAAACGGATAAATTCAATTACAAATTCATCATTATACACATGATTTAAGTGTACAGGAGATTCCATTTTAAAATCCAAATCAAATAAGAAGCATGATAACGTATCGTGTTTTTCTATTAAATCACAATCTTTTTTATCTATAAATACGTGTTTGTTGTACAATGAAAAAAATATGTCATGATCACTTTCGGGTATATTGAAACATCCTTTTGGCGAACTCATGCCTACATAGGTGAAGGGTGCACCTTTTTTAACACGATGACGCTTCATAAAGGTAATGAAATCTGACATTTTGTTTAAGGAACATATAACATTTTAAATTTAATTGGGTACACTCAAACAAAAAATATAATTAAACAATCAACCTTAAATAAAGATATTTCCTGGGTTTCCATGTAGATTTGTGGATAGTACAGGTCGTTGATCCAAACCCATATTTGATAAATGAGTATTTATATGAACGAATAATTCCTTCCATGATTTTGATTTTGCTATAGAAGATAAGAACGCAAGAGTTAATGCACCTTTCCAAGTATAATTTAATTTTATAGAAGCACTTGTCTGCTCATCACGACATCCACTTAATTTGACAATATTGGGTTTTGTACATATTGGTACACTTAACCAATTCTCAGGTATATCTTTTTCCTGTCTATAAGCGTATTTTAAATCAAAACACGTCCCACTATGACAACAATCTGTTAATATAAACAATTTAGACTTCGAAGATAATTCAGATACAATTTCGTGTAATTCATCATCTAAAATAACATCATTTATACTATTTATATTACCTAGTGGTATTAAACATTCATCACTCCCATCTTCTTCATCAAAATTCATATCAAGAACAGAAGCACCATGTCCTGAAAAATGAAATATAAGAGTACTTGGTGTCTTAGACCCTTTTTCTACGAGTTTTTTTAATTCAGATATTATGTTATCTTTTGAAGGATATAGCCCTTCATCATCTGTCATAACCGCTATATTTTCTTTAGGTATACTTTTTTCAAAATGTTCCCTCATAGTTTTAACATCATATATACAACCTGGCAAATAATTTTTTGTTTTATGGTATTCACATCCTACTAAAAGTGCAAATACTGGTTTAGTCATTTTCAGTTAATTTATCATACAATAAAAAGAATAACTGAAATTTTAATTTATAAGTAATAAATAACAGATGCATATAATTCTTGATTTGGATCAAACATTAATAAATACAGAAGGTAATATCCTACCATATAGTACGAACGATGTACCTAATGTAGGACATTTACAACAAACCAACCTTATTCTATCTAATCAACATGGTATGAAATATTTTACCATTGGAAAACAAACATATGTTTATACAAGACCATATTTACAAAGTTTCTTAGAATATTTGTATAATAATCACAAAGTCTCTATATGGACAGCTGGACAATTAGATTATTGTTTACATATTCTAAAAAGAATACTATCAGATAACCAATTTAGAAAAACAAGATATATTATAGCAAGAGATAATTATAATTTTAAATGTGTAACAGGAATGTATGCTTTTCAATATGGATTTAAACCAGACCCTGAAAATATCATTATACCATTTGTATTTGATAAAGAAAAGAATCTAATAAAAAAACTAGATATTAAAACAACACAAATGGATCCTATTAAATTTTATAAAATATTCTATAAATCCAATAGTAATATTCTTATAGACGATAACCCTAAAATTTACAATGAAAATAATAAATTTGATATCAACAAGAAACAATACACTTGTGTATATAATATTAAAGGATTCTATCCAGCTATAGATAATATTGTAAACGGTAACTCTTTTAAAGATGATGAACTAAAAAAATGCATCAGCATATTAGAAAAACATAAAAATTTAAATAACAAGAAGAAATATAAAACAATAAAAGTAAACCTAAAGAGAAATGCACGTTCTAAAAAAATTAGAGGATATCTTAGAAACAAAAGAAAAGCGAATCAAAAAAAATTGAAATTATTTAAAAAGAAGTATGGAAATACTCAAAATTAAATATATATATGCTTTATAATGATAAGAACAAGAAAAAAAGACCTAAACTTGAAAAATCCACACATTGTATCTAGAAAAAAAGACCTAAAAGTGAAAGAATCACACAATGTATCTAGAAAAAATTTAAGACCACCGTGGAAAAGTCAGAACATAGATTCATTTCCTGTAGCATTAACTCAGAAAATAGATTATTTACTAAAAAATCCTGACACAGAAGAAACAACCTCTTTTGAATATCAAAAACATCAAAAAATAGTAAGACAATATATATCTTCTCAAACTCCTTACAGAGGTATACTTCTGTATCATGGTTTGGGATCAGGAAAGACATGTTCATCTATAGCTATAGCAGAAGGATTGAAAAACAGAAGAAAAACAGTAATATTATCCCCAGCTTCATTAGAAAGTAATTATAGAGAAGAACTTTTGAAATGTGGGCATATGTATTATATTAAAGAAAATAAGTGGTCATATACAACAAACAAAACTTTATTACAAAATTTCTCTAAAATACCATCATTATCAAACGGTGCATTTGTAATAGACAATGATGGACAAGAATACGACAATATGTCAGAAGTTGATTCAAAAAATCTTAAAAAGCAAATAAATGTACTTATAGATCACTACTATACTTTTCTTCATTACGATGGTTTAAGGACAAATAAAATTGATCATCTCAAAGAAACAAATTATTTTGATGGAAAAACGATTATAGTAGATGAGGTTCATAATTTAATATCAAGAATGAGTGGAGGTGGCAGTCAAGGTATTAGATGGTATGATATTTTTATCAATGTTAAAAATGCAAGATTTATATTCCTTTCAGGAACACCAGTTGTAAATTATGTTCACGAATATGCTCTTTTATTCAATATACTAAGGGGACCTATGGTTACATACGAATATAAAATCAATGGTACAATTGATAATGTTGAAAATATTATAAAAAAAATTAGAACATATCCCAATGCAGATTTTTGTAAAATTGTAGCATCTAAAAATTTATTAGTTATTACAAAACCTCCTAAAAATTACAAAATAAATGAAGATGGTATACTCTCTTATGAAGAAACACCTCAAACACATGAACTATGGGAAACTAATATAAAAGAATTCTTAAAAAAAGATTGCAATTTAAAATTAGTAATAGAATCAAAAAAGGTGAACACACATTATTGTTTTCCAACAAACAAGGCTGATTTTGATGCTGCATTTATAGATAAATCTGAAGGGAAATTATTGAATGAAGAGTTATTTGCGAGAAGAATTACGGGTCTTGTATCTTATTATATGCCCCCCAGAAACGAAAACGATTTCCCTTATCAACATGAAACGCAAGTTGTATATACACCGATGAGTATGTCTCAATATTTATACTATGAAAATATACGATTCGAAGAACTTGAAAAAGAAGCTCAAAAAAAAACAAAAATGGGAAAAAAGAAACCCACTCAATCAAAAAAAACAATGTTGCAACAAAATGATCATGAAGATTCCACATATAAGATATTTTCAAGAGCAGCCTGCAATTTTGTCTTCCCTGAATCTATTATACGTCCAACGGCAAATACAATTGAGAAAACAATGGAACAATTGAAAATTGAAGCTGAAAATAAACTTGAGGATTACATGAATGAAACAAAAAATATGAAAAAAATTGAAATTGATGAAAGAATCAGCTTAATGTCTCCAAAATATTTTTTAATACAAGATCTTGTACTTAACGCTCCTGGAACATGTTTGATTTATACAGTATTAAGACATATGGAAGGTGTAAGTGCCCTCTCTCATGTATTAAATACTTATGGGTGGACTCCTATCACAATTGAAAAATTTGGAGGTGAATGGAGATGTAGAGGGTGTGGGCCCAAATCATACATACTTTATACAGGAACTGAAGTAGATCCTATGGCACGATTTTATAGTAAAGCGTTATTCAATAATCAATGGAATATGCTACCAGAATCAATTAAAAAAGATTTAAAAGATGCTCATTGCTCTACTAATTTAAGAGGTGAATCATGTAAAGTTTTCATTATTACTAAAACCGGTGCAGAAGGTATTACATTAAAAAATATTAGACAAGTTCATATAGTAGAAAGTCATTGGAATTTTGTAAGAGCTAAACAAGTCATTGGGAGAGCTGTAAGATATGAATCCCATAAAAATCTACCAAAGGAAGACCGCGATGTGAGAATATATCAATACGTCACTAATTTTGGAGATGAAATTAAAGAATTAAAACAAAATTCAAGACATTCGGTTAGTATAAAGGCACTTACCACTAAAGATAAAAATATGACGTCAGACGAGTCAGTTTATTATATATCCAAAAAAAAGGAGAACTTAATATCGCAAATTGAAAAAATCATTGAAAGGGTATCAATTGATTGTTCTTTATATAACAAAGGTAATTGTATGAAATTTACACAAACCAATGAATTTACTTTTGATCCAGATTTTAGTCACGATTTGAGTAACTCAAAAGTTAAAAAAACAAAAACTGTTAAAAAAACATACTCTAGAATAGTTGTTGACCCTAGCAAGAATGTATTATTCTCTAAATTTCCAAAATATTTGCATAATACGACATTAGAATGGGATAAAGATAGTAACCAATTATTTAAAGAAGACAATCCTGCTACATGTATAGGTATTTTTGATGGAAAAAGATTTAAAAAATATAGACCATAATCACACACTTTTTCTCTCAGAAAAATCTAGATAATTATATATCTCACTTTTGTTATCATCAATCGATTTATAATAATTCATGTAAGTATCTACACTTGGAATATTTCCTTCTATTGCGGTTATTACTGACAATTCTGCAGATGCCAAATATACATTTGCTCCCTTCCCAAGTCTATTAGGAAAATTCCTTGTAGATGTAGATAAAACAGTGGCATTATCTTCAACCCGTGCTTGATTACCCATACATAAAGAACATCCGGGTATTTCTGTTCTAACACCTAATTTTTTATACGTTTCATAAAAACCTTCATCGGTTAATTTGGCTTCATCCATTTTTGTTGGAGGAGATATCCATAATTTTGATGGTATCTCTCCTTTGTGCATGTCTAGTATTTTTCCGGCCGCCCTAAAGTGTCCAATATTTGTCATGCAACTACCAATAAAAACTTCATCAATATTTTCACCAGATACTTCTGATAATAATCGTGCATCATCAGGATCATTTGGTGCACATAATATAGGTTCTTTTATATCATCCATATTGATTATTAATTCATATGCATATGATGCATTTTTATCTGCTTCTAATAAATCTTTATTTTCTAACCATTTCTTCATTTGAACAATTCGTCTATTAATGCTTTTTTTGTCTTCATAACCCTCAGATATCATCCACGATAATAATGCAATATTAGACTCTAAGTATTCTGTAATGGATTCTTTGCTAAGTTTTATAGTACAACCAGCTGAAGATCTTTCTGCACTCGCATCTGATAATTCAAATGCTTGTTCACATGTTAAATCTTCCAAACCTTCAATCTCCAAAATACGACCATTGAATACATTTACCTTCCCTTTTTTTTCAATAGTTAACATACCTTCTTTTTTGGCATAATAGGGTATAGCGTGAACAAGATCTCGTAGAGTTACACCTTTTTGCATTTTACCAACAAAACGTACAAGAACCGATTCTGGCATATCTAATGGCATAACTCCACTTGTAGCGGCAAAAGCAACTAAACCCGAACCTGCAGGAAATGATATACCAATTGGAAATCGTGTATGAGAATCACCGCCCGTTCCTACTGTATCTGGGATAAGCATTCTATTTAACCAACTATGTATAATGCCATCACCTGGTTTTAATGAAACACCACCTCTAGTATTTATAAATTGTGGTAATGTTTTATGAGTTATAACATCAACTGGTTTTGGATATGCTGCTGTATGACAAAACGATTGCAAAACATAGTCACATGAAAAACCAAGACATGCTAAATCTTTTAATTCATCTCGTGTCATCGGTCCTGTTGTATCTTGGGAACCTACTGTTGTAATCTTAGGTTCACAATAATTACCTGGATGAACACCCTCAACATCACATGCATTTCCTACTATCTTTTGAGCAAGTGTGTATCCGACACCTTCATATTTAACCTCTGTATTTTTTCTAAATAAATCACCGGGTGGTAATTTTAAATACTCTCTAGCTTTATTTGTTAAACTTTTTCCTATTATTAAGTTTATTCTGCCACCTGCCTGAACACTATCAAATATTACATCATTCTTAACAGACCATTCACATATAATTTCATTCGAATTGTGTTTTTTTGTTACACCTTCGTACGGATATATATCAATTATATCTCCAGTTTTTAAATCATCAACAGGCATTTCCATTGGAAATGAACCACTATCTTCCATTGTATTGAAAAAGATTGGAGCAATTTTTTCGCCAATACAGACTCCTCCTGTCCTTTTATTAGGAACATATGGAATATCGTCTCCAAAATGCCATAAAATACTGTTTGTAGCACTTTTACGACTCGAACCTGTTCCTACAATATCGCCTACATAAGCTATCGGATGACCCGTTTCTTTCAATTCTTTAATTTGTTTTAATGGACCTATCGTTCCACTATCATCAGGATTTATACCTTCTCTTTCCATTTTCAACATAGAAAGTGAATGTAATGGGATATCAGGTCTGCTCCATGCATCTTGTGCAGGTGATAAATCATCCGTATTTGTCTCACCAGAAACTTTAAATACAACCACGGTTATTTTTTCGGGTACTTTCTTCTTCTTAGTAAACCACGTCGCATTTGCCCAATTTTTGATTGTATTCAATGAATTTTCACAACCATTATCTGCTTTCGAAACAACATCATGAAAATAATCAAAAATGAGAATGGTATCACTTAATGTTTCACTTGCTAGTTTTCCTAGTTCTTTATCAGTAAGTAAATTTATTAATGGTTCGACATTATAACCACCTTGCATTGTTCCTAACAAATAAACACTCTTTTTTTTATCAATAAGTTTTGTTTCTATATTACCTTTCGCAATTTCATTCAGAAAAGATGCTTTAATATTTGATGTAGTATCAACACCAGGTTGGATCCTGTTTTTAAATAGATCAAGATGATTTTTATCATCTGAATTTTTCAATGTTGTACATAACTCATTCACTTCTTTCTCGTTTAAAACTTCCAAGGGGATATTATATTTTAATCTTTCATCAGTAGAAATGAATCGTCTAATAATATTGTAATACGTTCTGTTAGACAATACTCTTCTTATCATAATAATTATATAAACAAGTAATCATATTATACTATTTTAATATCCCTATTTTTTTTTCATTCCATTAAATTTATCAGTTGCCGATTTTACTATTACTCCATTAAACCCCTTATTTTTTAACATTCCCATTGGACACCAATAATTATTAGGAACATCACAAAAATATACATCTGAAAAAAAAGACAAATATCCTATAATCGCAGAATATGAACCGTGTGATAGAATAACATGTTTACACGTTGATCCAAATTGAATTGTTTTTATATCATTTAATGTATCTAAAGTCTTTATTTTAGGATACGTTTTTTTGAGTTTTTCTATAATTACATTATTTTTAGTATCAGATGATATGTATATATTATCGAAATTCTTAATTCTTTTAATAGATTCTAAGTAATAATCATACCCAGGATTTCTACCACTAACATCTCCCCACCGAATGTGTATATATATATCATTATTTGATTTATATCGATTCTTAAATGGATTATACTCTATTGTTCGTTTTTTATTATCATCTCTCCTTAAAAAATTAAATGTATAACTTGCACATGGTTCATCTTGCATAAAACAATTGACCTGATGTAAATTTATTTTCTCTTTTTTACTTGTTTTATATACCGTTTCAAAAGTACTTTCCTTTAATACAAGTTTTTTGAAAGGTTCTGGATTTATACTACCACTATACAAATTTAATCCTAATTCATTCTTTATTGAATTATAATATTTTGGGTCATATTCTACTTTCAAATCTTGATTCTCGGCTATAATACTAACCGGTATACTTCTAAAAATTACATTACATAATCTGCCATAATTTTTTATAAAGGTTATACCTCCCATATTATAATTGTTATATTTATCTTAAATTTATTGTTTTTGAATTTTTAGATGTTAATAGTGCATTTAATGTGGGTATCTATGAGCAGGTATTGGCGTGTTAATATCTATCATTTTAAAGTCTGCTTTTTCAAATAGTTCCATTGAATTTTCAGAAGAACAAAAGGCTGTTGTTTCGTCATATTTTTTTAACATGTAATATTGAAAAAGAAAAATTATTTAAATGTTTAGAATAAGTAAAAAAATTGAGCAAAATAGTATCATAATTGATAATTTTGTTACACCTTTTAAAATAAAAAACCCAATTATTACTTTAATCAATTGTTAAAATATACAACATTATACCGTTATGGGCCGTTGGATGATATTCAGAATTTACTTCAAAACTGTTAGTAATGATTTTAAAACCATGATCTAGTACTAATGATTCAAAATATGCTTTATTATATAAACAACAATGTAAACTACCAGATGTAAGATTTTTATGTGGTGGATTTTCTTGGTAATCTTTATCAAAATCTTCTTCTATAAATACAGTTATATAAACATGTCCTTTTTTTTCTAAACAACTTCTAATTTTACTTAAATAAAAAATTACATCTGTTGGACATAAGTGAGTAAATACTGAATATAAATGAATTAAAGTATATGTTTGGTTAAAAGGATCTATACTTTCAAACATATTATCATTCGGCTTTTCATTTTTTACTTTATTATATCTAGCATTATACATCATAATATGATAAAAATTAAACCGTTTATTTGCATTTGTAAAATTTTTAGTACAAAAATCTATACATTTTTTTTTAACATCTATTCCTACATAATAATCTAAATTTGCATTATTTAATAAAAATCCATTTGCTAATCTACCACCACCACATCCAATATCTAATGTTTTTTTATAATTTAAATTTTGTATAGATTTAAATGCAAAATCCGAAATTTTGTTATATGATTTATTAACACTATATTCGCCAGAATGACAAAATCCAGGTGGAATATATTTATCATTAAATAATTTCATTATATAATTATATATATATAATAAATATATGTATTATTCATATACATTTAAGAACAAGACACTACGTAATAGTACTTTAATGGTGTGATGGTTAAAATCCCAGCCTGGATGAAGGTTTAGTCAAGTACAAAGGTGTGCACCTTAAAATATTTTACATAAAAACAGTAATTTGTTTGTAAAATATGACTTCTTATTAGAAGTCGCCCTCAATAGATATCAAATTCTGAGTTGCCCGAGAAAAAATGATCGCTCGTATATATAAAGATACGAACCCCCAAACAAACCGCAAGCACAAACAAACTGCAAACATGTCTAACGAATCTATCATTCTCAATGATTTGATTCAGGCATCTTCTCGTTCAAAACAGGAAAGGCGTTTGCAATATGAGAAACGTAAGAAGGTGGTAAGTGATGAAAAGGCTAACAAGATGCGTTATTTGACAAAAGTTTATTTTGAACAAGTGAATGAACTTTTGTTGGAAAAAGCAAAATCTTCAGGATGGAAGAATGCTACGATCCAGTTCTATGTTGATGACTTCAAGGTTTCTAAGGAACTAAAGGAACAGGGTATTTTCATTGGATATCCAAATGAGATCGCTCAGCGTTGGCTAAATCAAATGTCCAATCCTGAATCAGATTACCTTGAAGATCCAGCACGAAATTGGAAAGGTATGAGATTTACGATCATAGACCGTTTTTCGGGTGTTAATCTGCAAAACCCGAATAATGCAGCAATACGTCTATACAAGGATCAACCACCAACCGAGCAAACATTCCGCATTGTGTTCTCATGGTAGGTAACAACTCAAAAACCCATAAGTATTTATGTAAAAATATGCGGTGGGTATTATAATATTGCAATATTTAACTGGTACATTAATTGTATGTCAGAAATATTTTAATATTTAACTGGTGCAATTGATGTATGTCAGAAATATTGTAATATTATAACTCACTCTAGTTATCTACATAAAAAAAAGATTTATTTTTTTTGTTTTTGGTTGATTTACCATACCTCTTTCATCAGTTCATGTCTTCCCAGTAGATATTCATCGATTGACCCAGCTAGAGAGTATATGGTAGCATCTACTTTATTTTTCTGCCCGTATCTGTATGATCGTGCAATTGCTTGATCTTGAGTCCATAAGCTCCACATCGGCATTGTAAGGAATACTCTATTGTAATGTTGTAAATTGAGTCCAACGCTTGCAACACTTACCTGGCATAATAAGACAGTTGGCGGGGATGAAGACTTACTAGATTTGCTTGATATTATATCGAGATCTTTATGATCTCCATCTATAATACCATAAGTTGTATTCTGTTTTGCAAGAAGCTGTTTGAATAGCTCTATTTCTCTTTTGAATCTGCAGAATATTATAGTAGGTCTATCAATGTCTTTGTTAAGGTCATCTATCATAGTTTTGTACTTAGCGTAATAAATATCATTCGAAGACACACAATAATCGTCGGGATCTTTGTATTTATTATATATAGATGATTGTGACAAGTTTACATCAACCGTAGCCTGCATAAGTCTTACAGATTGTTCAAGAAATGGCATCTTGTAGTGAATTGAGCGTTCCTTTACATTCTTATATTTAGTTAATTCATCACTAGGTGCATCTACCACTTTAATGGTTACTGTCTTATCAGGAAAATTCTCCATCAAATACGGTATATCTTTGATCTTTCTAGCTAACATTATATTATCAAGATCTGAACGAGTTCTAATATTATAAGACGGGTCCTTAAATAATCTAAAGTAATACTTGTACTCATTGTTCAACTTAACAGGAGTTGCTGACATAACCCACCAGAATTTGGTTTGTAGCTCTCTTAAGTTTCTAGATTGACAACTTGACCCATTTAACAGAAAATGCCCCTCATCAATAATTACACGATCCCAATTATTGATACCAAACCTTTCTTGAGGAGACATCCTGCATAGATAGCCATTTGTATAAATCTGAACTTGCGATTTCTTACTTTTCTCTTTTATCACTGATGGATATACTGCATGTCTTATACGCAATTTATCAAACAACTTTGTCCAATCCTTAGCTACTACCGCAGGTATAATGAGTAATGTCTTTCGAACCTTCTGTTCTTTAATCAACATCGCAATCTGCAATGTCTTACCCATTCCCATCTGGTCTGCTAGAATCCCACCTTTTACTTCGTTGGAAGTATCTGATTCTCGCCTTTTCATCCAGTCGATCCCCTCCCTCTGATATGGAAAAATATTCATTTGTTTGGATAAAGATATGTATGTTATGCAGTATATTCTATACCAGACTACCAATCGTAAACTTAAGGACCTCATGTCATCATTTTTTTTTTCGACGCCCACCTATCAATTTTAACATTATTATTTAAAAATGATTGCAGTATTGAATACTTTAATATAAGAGTTACAAGATAAGTATAATACGAACATAGCAAATGGTTCAATTTGAAAAAATAATTATTGGAGATTTCTTTAAAGATAGGTTATCTGCATATAGTATAATCAACATCGGGTTATGTTCAAAAAATTTATATAATTCATTAGAAAGGGAATACAATAATGCTATGGATGACTTAACTATTTATACTTGGTCAAGGAATTGGGCGATGGATGTATTTATATGGGGAAGAGCTTGGAATCAAGAACTTACTAAATGGATTCCGGGGCAAGTAAGATATTTAGATAGCGGTTCGACATGGATTCAATTAGATGAATTAAGATGTCAAGATGATGACTTTTTTGAATTTATACAAGAAATATATGGATCCAACCCAAAACATAAACATATTACAGGAAAGGTTTCAAAAGAGAGAGAAATATGTCAATGTCCAACTAAAAAAATAGAATTTTACATCTAATTGTCGACAATCAATATTTTTATAACATATGGATTGTAAAATACAACACAATAAATGAAATTGACTGTACGAAACATATATGATTATATGCATTTGACGTAACCTCGTTTAAAAATAATTCATAAGAGTCATTATAGTAGTTATAAGAAGGACTTGAAGATGGGAACCAGGTGGCATATCCATGATATACATTGTGTTCATGTTGACGAATAGGATCATCGTGGGTATGTTCTTCTATATCATCCATTGGTATAATATATGAACGCATTCTGTATCATTTTTATGTTACATGTATATAT
>MDSV01233806.1_pt1 | contig 21442 bp, 16 predicted proteins | sample 810851 | NCBI WGS metagenome assembly MDSV01 (sample SAMN05326640, study PRJNA326480) | marine metagenome | isolation source: seawater | place: Atlantic Ocean: North East | collected 2012 | reverse complement strand
TCTTGAAATGCTCGTAGAGCAAAACCTCTAAAGAATATTTCTTCAACCACTGGTGCACCTACTACTACTACGAGTACGAGTAGAAAAATGCCTATGCCATGTGCTCGCTCTGTCAGTTCTCGGGCTGGCCCTGATACATCCAGGTCATCAACGAAGATCAGTACGGGCAGATACAGGAGTGGAACCAGTATGGCTTGACTAAAGATGCCTATGAGCAAGCCTTCAATACATTGTCGAACAGTAATGCGGTCCGTTCTTTTGTTACTTGTTAGTTCGTTAGTGTTCCACTTTCTGATCACAAGTGGAATACCGAGATTATCTTTCCATGAGAGACGTTCTCGTCGAAGAATCAGCCAGGGAACTCCTAACAAACCAAACCACAAAGGGACCTGCAGCAACGCTGTAATCCATAACGGCAAAGGATCCCTATTGACAAACGCCAAAACTAAAGATCCAACGAGCACTGATGAAACAATCGATAGAACTACGCCGATTGCGACATGGCTTATTCTCCAAGATCCTTTATCCGCTGAAGAAACATTTTCAAATGATTCCATCGTCAAACACTATCTAGAAGTCAACAACCATGTACTCCGGGGCACTAACAAGTCTTTAGGCCTCTAACATAAGAGTATGGCTAAACGTCCTGATGACATAACACAAAACCCTGAACAAAGCGCAGAAAAAAGCGGGCGAGGTTGGCCGAGATGGAGTATCTGGCTGATTTTGATTCTTATCGGAGCGTTCATTGTTTACCCAGCTTTCAACTCCTCGGATGATTCCACTGCTATTCCATATGATCAATTTCTCTCAAAAGTAAACGCAGAAGAAATTACTCAAATCAATATCAACAACCAATCAGGAAAAATCGAAGCAGAATCTTTAGACGGCACCGTATTCAAGACCACAGGTCCTCTTGAACTTTCACCCTCGGATCGCCAAATCCTTGACGAAAGTTCAGCATCCGTGGAATTCAAAACCCCTCAACCAGGATTCTTTCAAACTTGGCTTCCTCTTCTACTTCCGGTCAGTCTTATTATTCTTTTCTTCTGGTGGATTAACCGACGAGCACAAGGCCAAATGAGTGGCATGATGTCGATCGGTAGGTCTCGAGCCAAGTCATATTCTTCTGAGCAGCCAGGTACTAAATTTGAGGATGTAGCAGGATACGAAGGAGTGAAACAAGAGATACGTGAAGTTGTTAACTTCTTGAAAGAGCCAGAGAAATTCTCTGAAATTGGGGCTCGTGTACCTAAAGGCATACTTCTGGTTGGTCCCCCGGGAACTGGCAAAACTCTTCTAGCGCGAGCAGTAGCAGGAGAAGCCGGAGTTCCATTTCTTTCGGTTACCGGTTCAGACTTTATGGAAATGTTTGTCGGTGTGGGCGCTAGTCGTGTCCGCGATCTATTTGAAACCGCTCGAAAGATGGGTCGCGCAATTATTTTTATTGATGAACTTGACTCCATCGGACGTAAACGCGGTGCAGGTCTAGGTGGTGGTCATGACGAAAGAGAGCAAACTCTAAATCAAATGCTCTCTGAAATGGATGGATTTGAGGCTAGCGAAGGGATCGTTATGCTTGCAGCGACCAACCGCCCTGACATCCTAGATCCAGCTTTACTAAGACCCGGAAGATTCGACCGGCAAGTTGTTGTTCCATTGCCTGAACTAGAAGATCGACGTGAAATATTAGAGGTTCATGCAAAAGGAAAGAACCTTTCTGAAAACGTTGACCTTGATTTAGTAGCGCGGGGAACGCCTGGCATGAGCGGAGCAGACCTATCAAATTTAATTAATGAGGCAGCCCTAATCGCAGTTCGGAACTCAGAAGATTCTATTTCAGCGGAACACTTTGAAGCAGCTAGAGACAGGACTCTTATGGGTCAAAAACGAGAATCTATGGCGCTTACCGCTGCCGAAAAGGAAGCTATTGCTTATCACGAAGCAGGACATGCTCTTTGCGCAGCAGTGCTTCCTAATGCTGATCCGCTTCATAAGGTCACAATTATCCCGAGCGGAATGGCTTTGGGTGTGACTATGCAACTACCAGAGGAAGAGCGCCACATATATCGACAGGATTACATTGAAGATTCTTTGGTGGTTCGGATGGGTGGCCGTATTGCCGAAGAGTTGGTTTTTGGCGTTACCTCAACAGGAGCTCAAGATGACCTCGTGGGAGCAACTGAACTCGCAAGAAAAATGGTTCGAGAATGGGGAATGAGTGATCGTATAGGTCCTATGGCTTGGGGAAGTCAAAACCAAGTTTTCCTTGGAGATGATCTCATGCATAGTCGTGACTACAGCGACGATACCGCTAGAGAAATAGACGAAGAAGTTAAAACAATTCTTCATAATCAAGAGAAACGTTGTCGATCTCTTCTTACCGAAAATCGAAATGCATTGGATTTAGTAGCGAGAGCCCTTTTGGAGCATGAGACAATCTCTGGTAAAGAAGTCATGCGCCTGACTAAGCTTGCTGAAAGCACTGACTCTGCATCTGAATCTACTACCGAGCCTTCTCACGCTGACTGATTTACTGTGGATCGGTTCTATTTACTGGTCTTAGTGGCTTCACTCGCCGGGATTCTTGCTTATCTTCTGCAGCGAAAGACTCAAGAAACTCCTGTACGAACTGGATGGTCCGTTCCTGACCAAGTGAATCGGGCAGATTTTATTTTCCCAGATGTTCCTTGGCTGGTTGCTGTTTTTACCTCATCTACCTGTGACACCTGTGCCGAGGTTCTAGCGAAAGCTAACCCACTTGCTAGCGACAAAGTTGCTGTTCAAGAGTTAGAGGCAAAAAGAGACAAAGAGTTACATGATCGTTACCAGATTGAAGCTGTGCCACTTATTGCTCTTATCGATGCGCGTGGGGTAGTGAGATCGCACTTTCTTGGCCCTGTAAGTACCTCACAACTATGGTCATCATTAGCGGAGCTTCGTGAATCAAATATCAATGACATTTAATGGGGTCTTTTACTTTTAGTTAAAAAATTTGATAAATCTGAAATTTTCACTTATTTCTTGATCCCCAATTAGACAGGGAGCATTTTATATGCCTAAGTTAGATGGAGTTACTCTTTTCTGGGTAACACGGAACCCCTCAGCCAGGCTCTCACGCCTAGTTGTGGGGATTTCATTTTTTAGAGCAAAATTGATCTAAAACTTCAGCGTTCTATTGAAATTACCGTGTCCTCTATAGAAACACCGTAGTCGCTTGTCTGCCCCTCTGGTCCTGACCATTCCGCAACTACGATCACTGGAGAAGAAGAATCCACTTCTATTAGGCCATTTGATTCTACTTCAAGCGTTGCTCGATCTCCTGGGTCAAGTTCAAACGAATCAGGTAACGTCATCTCTTCTTGAGTAAAGAGACTTACTGACGCAATGCTTTTGAGGCTTGGATTGAAGATTGTTAACTTTGCTGGGTTTCCGGGAGAACCTAATGCTCGTGTTATCCAATATGTTGCCCCATATCCAATAGCTGGTAGAACATCCAAACCGGTAGTAGCTGTAATTTCAGAGTCTTCCGAGGAAACAAGATTGGAAAAACTGCGAACATACGAAGCTGAAAGATTTGGGCTATCAAGACTACGTATGTAAAGAGAATACGGTCCGATACCTTCAAGACGGGGGTATTCAGAAAGTTCAATGGCCTGCCTCTGACCGGAACGAAGTACGAAACCGAATGGCTCTATAAACAGATCGGAATCCCCTGGTCGTATCACTAATTCTCCTTCTACAGTTACTTCGCTGGGATTAACTATGACCACTGTTCCCGGAATTGTTGTGCCGTCTGATCCGGGAAGAAATAAGTCACTTCTAATTTCTGGTGAACCCGGGGTGATAGTTAACCCTTTGATTCCTGATGGAGCATTTCCATCGGCAATTGAGAGTCCTGAAACGACAAGCTCTCCTGTTCGTACTTCTACGTAAGAGGAAAGTAAAGGAGCGTCTGGAATTCGCTCTGTCAACTCGTAAGCCACTAACGAACGCCCAGGTATCACAATGCCTTGAGAATCAAGAGTCTCACGCAGTCCTTGATCGCCGACAAAGAGTAAATCTGCGACTGCGACTGCTTGAAAGGGATTGTAAAGCAAAAGTGTTTGCTTAGCCCCTGGACGCTCAGTGGTTCCCCATGGCACTATCCAGGATGAAGATGTTGTTGTTCCACAAAACCCTTGATCCAGCCCGGAGTATTCAGTGGCCTCTAAATACTGGCCTACGAGAATATCTCCAACTGGAGCTTCTATGGTTACTCCAACGTATTCAGCAATGTCTTTTTCTTGACTGGTAAGTATCTCTAACTGGTTTTTCCCTTCGACTTGTATTGAGCGTTCGGCTACGTTCCCTTCACTGTCAGAGATAGTCCACTGAAGGCCTTCTGTGATCATTGAGTTCAAATTACTAATGTTTATAATTTGATTATTTATCCCCTCAAGTTTGTTTGTTGGACCTAGGCAGAACCAAACATCTCCTGATTTTTCTTCCGCTGGCAAACCAAACGAAAGTTCAGAGTATGCAAGAGTTTCCCTGCCCTGTAATACTTCCTCTTCGGTTTGGGCTTGAAATACGAAAGCACCGACTATCAATGCGGCTATAACAACTACTGCGGGAAGACGAACTGCGTTCATGAATGGTGCTTCTTCCGTTCAGAGTGCGACCAACTTGTCAGCAAAATAACCGCTAGCAAAACGAGTAATTGGAATACTCGGTCTGAGTCACTGTCATTCTCAGTTAAAGAAAGCCGTCCTACCGCTCCAGAAGCCATTCGTACTGTTGGTTCTCCTCGAGGACCTATCTGTACTTCGTCTGAAGCATTTGAGATAGGAAGAAATTCCCACTCATCTACTGGCCCTAGTCTCCATCGATATGATCCATCGACAATAGATTGAACTTGAAAAGAGGTATACCCACTCTTTTCAACATCTAGAGGGACTGAACGTCCGGTACCATCTCGCACAACGGCATGAATAGGTTCCACTGCGGTGTTGGAGAAGATCTCTAATGAACGATTGAGGCCTTCTACTCGCTCTAGGTCTAGTTGTTGAATGAAAGCCGAGAAATAGTTTCTCGGCAAGGGAATTTCATTATCGCCGTAAGGGACTGGCGCTGAGTTCTCAATGAGCACAACGTGCCTAACGCTCCACACGCCAATTTTCTCTCCAAGTCGGCTGATATCTCCCCGTAAAGTTTCAAGTAAAGCCGTACGTAATTCTTCAATAGCTTCTGATTCAGAAGGATCATATGGTGATTGATCTCCGAGGTGAGGATAGCCATCTGTTAATGCCAGCCCTATTCCTTTTTCTAATTCAATTCCAGCAGCGGGCAGCAAGTTGGGGGCTCCGACCCACAAAACTCTTCCATCGGCGCTTTCTATTGGTACTCCATTTACATCTTCTTCTCCCAGTAAATAAGGCACTGTGTCTGAAAAGTCCTTTTCGGGCAACCCCCACCTTCCCTCTAGAGAAGAAAATACGACAGGAATTGCGGCTATAACTAGTGCCCCTGAAAAAAGAGCGGCGGTAATATATATCCTTCGTCTTGAACTGTGTGCGAAATCCTGCCCTAAGGATGACACGCCTGCTGCGGATGCTAACGCGACACCAACCGCTGCAGGGATAATAAGTAATTCCGCTGCTGGAGTTTGCTCAAGAAACCATCCTTGGTCAACGAAATACACTGCTGCGAATCCACCTGCAATCAAAAACCAAGAACGCACCACTATCGCTAGTCGCCATCCACTAGTTGCCATAAGAGATACAGCAGGAATCACAAGAAAGACCCAAGCTAGGCTAGGAATTCCAAAGGGCCCCGTTTCGAAGCGAAATATAGATTCTGGGCCGATTGCGCCCTGGGCCCAACTGTCATTAAGCATCCATGACTCCCACGGACGACCATTGACAAGGTCGATGAGGATGGTGAAATGAACAATTGCTGACACTGCAGTTGCTCCTATAAATACGAGAATTAAACGAGATAAACCCGCGAGACTTCCTGCTAAAGCACTACCAACTAGTAAAGCAACGACTGTGATTATTGTTGGAACAATTATTAGTGGTTCGAAGAATACGATCAGTGACAGCAGTAAACCTAGAGCTGTCACATCTGCCCATAGGTTCCGGATCACCGTTCCCGGTCCTGGGGTTCCACCTTTCTCTCCGTATGGGACTACTCCTTGAGCGATAGATAAGCGATGCATTATCCAAGGAAGTGATGCGTAAGCAACGAGTGGCCCAAACCGTCCTTCCGTTAAAGCATGATAGGGAGTAGGAATAGCCAAGTAGATTGTTACAGCCGCTGCTCGTGACCTTCCGCCACCTATTGGTTGAACTAACTGCCAGATGCCTAATGCGCCAATTGGGAAGGCAGATAGAACTGCGATAGCCATAGTGGTTTCTGGGTTCAGTGGAACTAGCCACCCTAAACCGCCTATGAGCGCTAAAGCGTCGACACCACTGTCAAGTATGCCTCCTGCGGTTGGTCTCCAACCTATCCACCAAGAGTGAAAGAGGTCTAGTGGGTTTTCTGGAATTGGCTGAAATCTTCCTAACGAAGGCAGCCCGCGGGTTAATAGATGCCGAGACCCAAATCCTAAAACTGTAATCCCAAAAATGAGAGCTAAACCCCCTGGCCCAAATAATGCCACCCAGAAATTTTGAAGTCTGATGAGCAAGTTTGATTCGGTTACCCTTTGATTTGGGTCTCTTCCAGTAATCGCCCGTCGAAAAGCATGAGCGGGTGTATCTATTAGAACTTCTTGATTATGGCCAAGCTGACGTTCTTTCTTAAATATGAAGGATCGTCTGATCCGAACACTTCTAAAATGACGCAAGTTCCATATCCAGGCGCTTAAGAGCGACTGAGTGTGTTGGAATCTTCCACGTGCCAGTCCATATATTGTGCCTAGAAGAGTGATAACTAGTAACTCAAATGACAGTATAGAAGCTCGTGAAATTTTCTGATTTGCCCAAATCATGCGTATCCGGTGTCGCGGCCCAAAACGTGTCGGGTCAACGCGTCGGCGGCGTTTTCTTCCCTGGCTTTCTGATGTAGTCGTACTTCGCCCAACTGCGTTAGGTGATAAAACGACGGCTGCTCCAACGAGACGGGCACGCCAGCAAAGATCTGTATGTCCATCTACCAGCCCTAACAACGGGTCAAAGCCTCCAATGGTTTCGAATAAGTCTTTTCTTATAAGAAACGCTGAGGAAGAAGCAGCAAATACTTCTCTTTTTCCGTCATATTGCCCTTGGTCTATTTCATTTTGATGATGACGAGCAACAGTGGTCCCATATCGGTCAATTGAGGACCCTACGTCTTGAAGGAGTTCTGTGTTTTCTCCACTTAGAACCTTAAGTCCAGCGATGCCCGCATTTACTTCTAAGGCTGATTCGACAACACGCCGAACTGCTGTGGCATCAAGTACAAGGTCATCGGTGACGAAAAAATAAAAGAGATGATCTTTGCCTGCATCTAAGTTTTTTAGAGTAAGTCCACTAAAGCCAGGTGATCTCTTCAAATGAAGAACACTGCTTTCAGGAAGTATTGATTTAACCTCCTCTTCAATGAACGCTTGTCTAGTTGTGTCAACTACGGTGACATCAAGAGATGCGTAGTCTTGCGCAGCGATTCCCGAAAGTACTTCTTCAAGCCAGTCTCCCGGATTATGCGTTACGAGAATCAGTTGTACTTTGGGGACAAAACTGCCACCAGAAGCCGTTGAAACTGATTCTTCAACTAAGTTTGTTTCTTCCAAATTATTCACGTGTATCGGACCTTAGTGGCACTGGGGGTGCTGACGGAGGCAGTCGGGGCGTAGAGTTTCTTCTGTGATACAAATTTATACAATTTTTCACCTATGAAAGCATTAGTTACTGGAGCTGGTGGGTTTGTCGGTAAGCACCTTATTCAGCATTTACAAGAATCAGGAGATGATGTCTTTGGTACAGACATCGTTTTTGGTGGACCAGATTTAAGCAACCTAGCGGATCTTACGGATTTGTTTCGTGACGTCTCCCCCGAAGTCATTTTTCATTTAGCCGGTCAAGCAGATGTTGGACGCTCTTGGGGAGCCGCACCCGAGACTTTCAGGGCTAATGCTGAAGGAACTTTAAATGTATTGACAGCTTCACGCTCTATAAATGCAAACCGTGTGGTTACGGTAACAAGTGCAGATATTTACGGTATTGTTGACCCCCAAGATCTTCCATTAAGTGAAGATGCGCCTTTTCAGCCGGTTTCTCCTTATTCTGCTTCTAAAGCTTCGGCTGATTTATTAGCTCTTCAGGCTTACCTTGGCTATGGGCAAGAAGTGATTCGGATAAGGGCTTTTAACCATCTAGGTCCAGGGCAAAGCAATAAATTTGTTTGTTCGGCTTTAGCGGCGCGAATCGCTTATAACGAGATAAATGGGATTTCTGAACTAGCTATTGGAAATTTGGCTGCGGAACGAGACTTCACTGATGTAAGGGATGTTGTTCGCGCTTACCGTTTGTTAGCTGCCGACGGGAAATCTGGGGAAGCTTACAATGTCTGTAGCGGGACCTCGGTCAGCATCAAGGCAATTGCGGAGAAATTACTTGCCCTTTCAACAATTTCAATGGAATTAGTAGTCGATCCTGATTTGTTGCGACCAATTGATTTGCCGGATCTTCGTGGCAATCCAGAAAAAATTAGGAGAGACACAGGGTGGGTGCCCAAATTGTCTTTGGAGCAAACTCTTTCTGATTTGCTTGAATACTGGCGTTTACAACTTTCCTTGGCAGAATGAGTACAAGCACTTATCTAGATGTCAGAGAAACAGAGAGAAACGTAGGAAATAGAGAATGAGTAAAACAGCATTGATCACTGGCATCACTGGGCAAGATGGCTCTTATTTAGCTGAACTGCTTCTTTCAAAAGGATACAAAGTTGCAGGAATGGTTAGGAGAAGTTCTACGGTCAATTATGAAAGGATTGGCCACCTAATGAATGACATAGAGTTTATTCCAGGTGACCTTCTTGACCAAATGTCTTTAGTGGAAGCGCTCGAGACTCATAGACCTGATGAGGTTTATAACCTTGCGGCACAATCTTTCGTGCAAACCTCTTTTACTCAGCCCGTACTAACTGGTGAAACTACTGCCCTTGGAGTAACAAGACTGCTGGATGCAATCAGAATGATTGATCCAGGTATTCGTTTTTATCAAGCGAGCTCTAGTGAAATGTTTGGGAAAGTTCATGAAGTTCCTCAAAGGGAGTCCACTCCGTTTCACCCTCGAAGCCCTTACGGTGTGGCGAAAGTTTATGGCCACTGGATTACCGTGAACTATCGAGAGAGTTACGACCTTCATGCCAGTTCCGGAATTCTCTTTAATCACGAAAGCCCACGGCGTGGTTTAGAATTTGTTACTCGCAAGATCACCCATGGTGTGGCCGAAATAGCTCTCGGATATTCTGATTCTCTTACTTTGGGGAATTTAGATGCTAAAAGGGACTGGGGTTTTGCCGGCGACTACGTTGAAGCAATGTGGCTCATGTTGCAGCAAGATGATCCTGGAGATTTTGTTATTTGTACTGGCGAGACCCATTCTGTAAGAGAGTTCTTAGAGTCAGCTTTTAATCATGTCAATCTCTCTTTCGAAGATTATGTCACTGTAGATGAAAGATTTTTCCGCCCAGCTGAAGTTGACCTCTTAGTGGGAGATGCGTCTCTTGCTGAAGAAAAATTGGGTTGGGTTCCGAAAACCAGTTTTTCTGATCTGGTGACCGGAATGGTTGATTCGGACTTGCAATTGCTCAAAGATAATAAAAGACAAGCATGATTGTCACCCTTGCTGGTGGAGTGGGAGCAGCTCGTTTTCTTAAGGGATTATGTCTTGTTAGGTCACCTGAAGATCTGATTGCTGTAATTAATACGGCAGATGACGCTGTTTTGCATGGCTTGCATATATCTCCGGATATTGACACAGTTACTTACTCTCTGGCAGGTATCGATAATCCTGAAACTGGCTGGGGTCTCGTTGGAGAGACTTGGAACGTGATGGAGTCTCTTGATTTTTTGGGTGGTAATACTTGGTTTCAACTTGGGGATAAAGATCTCGGAACTCATCTATACCGAACTAGCCGCTTGACTGAAGGAGCTTCTCTTACAACGATTACTTCTGAAGTTTCATCTCGACTTGGAATAAAAGTCAAATTATTGCCAATGACTGATGACCGAGTTTCTACCTTTGTGACATTGGCGAGCAGTGGAGAAGAAGTGAGTTTTCAAGAGTACTTTGTCAAGGCAAAGCATTCTGTAGCTATTTCTGATGTTCGTTTTGATGGTGCTGAAGTTAGCCGCCCTGGACCTGATGTCGTTGAATCGATTCTTGGAGCAGAAAAAATTGTGATCGCTCCATCTAACCCTCTTGTTTCTATTGGCCCGGTGATGGCTGTTTCTGAAATTTTTTCTGCAGTTCAGTCACGACAAGAATCTACTGTGGCTATTTCTCCTATTGTTGGTGGTTTAGCTTTGAAAGGTCCAGCTGATCGGATGATGCGTGAATTGGGGCATGAACCTTCTGTAGTTGGTGTGGCACATCTTTATAAAGATTTTGTGGGAACTTTAGTTATTGATAACGCTGACGAAGCGCACCAAAAAACTATTGAAGCACTTGGGATTCGTTGTGTAGTTACTGACACTGTTATGCGGTCACCAGCTATCTCTGCATCTTTGGCGTCAACTGTGTTAAATCTTGAGTCATGATTAACATCTTTCCAGTTCCTGGCCTGCCGCAAATTCATCCTGGTGATGACTTACCGAAACTGATTTTTGAGTGCTGTGATGAAAGTGACACGGAGCTTCTTGAAGGCGATGTGCTTGTTGTTACTCAGAAAATCATTTCAAAAGCCGAGGGTCGTCTGGTTGAGATTGATCCGGAAAAAGGTCATAAGCCTTTGGTTGAAGAAGAGTCGGTGCGAATACTACGACGCCGTGGCGATTTGATTATTTCAGAGACTAAACATGGTTTTGTCTGTGCGAATGCCGGAATTGATCTTTCAAATGTTGAAGCAGGTCAGGCGGCGTTACTTCCAATTGATTCAGACAAGTCGGCGAGGAGAATACGAGATGCTCTTTCGCATCGTTATGGGTTGGATGTAGCAGTAATTATTAGTGATACTTTTGGGCGTCCGTGGCGGCGAGGAGTAACTGACGTAGCGATCGGTTCAGCCGGGCTTTCTCCAGTGGTTGATTTGCGTGGAACAACCGATGCTCTTGGGAGAGAGTTACAGGTAACCGAGGTTGCGGTGGCAGATGAACTCGCGGCGGCGGCTGAGCTTGTTATGGGAAAATCATCGGGTGTTCCCGTGGCTATTGTGCGCGGCGTTAACTCTGAATGGTTTGGGGATGGAACGGTTCAAGATGATCTCTTGAGGAAGCCTAACGAAGACTTATTTCGTTAATTTTCTTTAAACCATTCAATGGTTTTAAACAATCCGTCTTCAAGAGAGGTTGTTGAAATCCAATCCAGTGAACTTTGTGCGTAAGTTGGGTCTAAAGCTGATCGTTCTACTTCTCCTGAGCGTGAAGGAAGATGTCTTGGCTTGGATGGACTTTCCAATAAGGAGGCCATCGTTTCATATAGTTCATTGACTGAAGTTTCTTTTCCTGTTCCAATATTGCAAAACTTCATCTGTTTGACTTCTGCTGCCTTTATGAATGCTTCAACAACATCTTGGACATAAACAAAATCTCTCGTTTGTTCTCCTGTTCCAAAAATTGTGGATTCAGTTTTTTCTAATAGTTGGCCGGCGAAAATTGCGACCACGCCGGCTTCACCATGTGGGTCTTGTCTGGGACCATATACGTTGGCTAAAGCTAAGGCTGTTCCGTCTAATCCATACAAATCTTGGTATATAGAAAGATAATTCATTGTTGTGGCTTTAGATATTCCGTACGGTGACTGTGGATTTGCCCCCAACGATTCCTTGAAAGGTAGATAGATATCTTCTTGATCCCCGTAAAGAGTTCCGCCACTTGCCGCTACCACTACTTTTTCGGTGCCCCCGTAGCGTGCTCCCTCTAAAATTCTCAATGTTCCTAAAATATTGATTTCAGCATCCAGTAATGGGTCATTAACAGAATGCCTTAGATCAACTTGAGCTGCTAGGTGAAATATAACCTTTGGTTTTAAGTCCGATATGAGTTCTGTAGCTTGTGGGCTTCGAACATCAAGTGATACGAACTGAAAATTGTTTCCGCCCTCTTCTTTTGCTTTTTCAAGATTAGAGAGATTTCCAGTAGATAGATCGTCTATCGCAACTACGGCGTTTCCATCAGCGATCAACTGGTCCACAAGTAGCGACCCAATAAATCCTGCTCCGCCTGTAACTACAGCAGTGGTTTTGCTCATGATTTAGCCATCGTATTTCCATTGAGTTCTATGCCTTTTGGAACTTGAACACGATGTCCGACTACTGAAAGAGAGTTGATAGTGGCATCTTGACCTACACAAGATTCGAAGCCAATGATTGAGTTTGAGATGATGGTTCCTTTCTCTATCTTTGCCCCTTTCAATATTACTGATTTCTCTATTCGAGCTCCTTCTTCTACGACTACGTTGGCGCCGATCACAGACTGATTAACCTCACCATTTATTTTGGAAGTCGGGTCTATCCCATCATGAGAGCTACCTCTGACTCCACCTTCAAGAAGATCTATTTGTGCTTGGAGATACGTGGCGGGTGTACCTGTGTCAATCCAATAGGTTTCTGATTTGAAAGCAAAGAGTTGCGATGTCGCGGCGAGTGCAGGAAATGTTTCTTTTTCAACTGAGACTCTTTTATTTAAGGGTATTTGTTTCAAAACAGAGGGTTCAAGAACGTATGTTCCAGCATTTATCCAATCTGTAGGAGATTCTCCTGGAGCAGGTTTTTCAATGAATCCAAGAACTCTTCCATCTTGATCTGTTGGCACTACTCCATACCGTGAAGGATCCTCAACTGGGATGAGATGTATCGAGGCTTCTGCTTTATTTTCTTTATGAAATGAGAGTAATTTTTTTATATCAAGATCAGTTAGGACATCTCCATTTAGTACGAGAAAAGTCTCCGTAATACCTGCTGATTCTGCAGCGAATCGGATAGCCCCCGCGGTATCTAAAGGTTCAGGTTCTATCGCGTAATGAATAGGAACTCCGTTGCAATGGCCATCCGGATAGGCAGATTGAAATACGTCAGGGGCGAAGCCCAAGGATAAGACTACTTCTGTAATTCCATATCTAGAGAGGTGCTCTATGACATGTTCAATCATTGGTTTCCCAACTATTGGAAGCATTTGCTTAGGGGTGTCAAGCGTTAAGGGTTGTAATCGGGTGCCGAATCCGCCTACAAGCACCACCGCTCTCACGGCAACTCTTACCCTTCAGATGTAGTAGTGACTACGTCCAAATTGTCTGACTGAATTGCTCGTGGATCAACGGTTTCAAGGAAGGTATAACGTTCTGGTCGGAGGGCTGGTGGGTCAACATCTTCAGGAACAAAAGCGATAGTGAATGCTTCTAAGTTCTTTAAATATCTGATGCTTGCTATTCCCTCTGTGATGATTTCAGGTTCGCGGTCTCGATCTTGCGCGTCAAAGCGTGCAACTTTGAGAACGGTGGGTTGCCCGTTGCAGTCTTCGCCTTCAGAGATGATCTCTCCAGTATCAAGTTGCAAAGAGGAGTCGCTTATTGAACCGCCATAGGATCCGAAGAATTCGCCGAAGTCGGCTTTTTTACCTGAGGCTTCAGAGTTGAAGGGGTGAATGTGCATGAGTCCATCGCCGTGTGTATGTATTCCATTGGGGTCGGCTTCATTAACGATTTTTCCACGCCAGTCTTCACAGACGTAAATGTCGTAAGCAGAATGCCAATGGTCTCCCACACGCGGTGCAGAAGTAGCTTCTCTAGAATTACGTGACCAAACCACTAACAACAATCCGAGAACCAAAACGCAGGTAAGCGCTATCGGATATCCGATAGGTCTTCTTTCACCGCTTCCGCTTGTACCACCAACACGAGCCGCCCGCGCTACTTTTTTACCTGATTCACCACGTGCCATAGGATTTAACGTTACAGGTATAAATAATGGTTCAGTTCGTTATAAGCGTGACTTATTTCAAAGTAGCGAACAGGCTCATATAACTTTCAGCGACCATTCGTGCCGTTGGTTGCTTTTCTACCCATGTTCTTCCCGCTGCCCCCATATCTACTCTTTCTTCTGGGTTGTTGATCAGTCTTTCGATTGCAGAGATGAATTCTTCAAATTTTTCAGGATCAACAGTAATGCCTGCTTGATTTTCAGAAAGTACTTTTGAAACTTCTGTTCCTTTATCAATACTTGCTACAACTGGGCGACCAGCGGCAAATATTGAATACATTTTTGAGGGTAGGCTACTTGTTCCAAGGCCTTTCTTTAAAAGCACAACATGTATATCTGCAGAAGCCAGAACTTCTGAAAGACGAGTTGCTGGTTGAAACCCTGTTACGGAAAGATTAGGAATATTTTGTGCTTGTTTTATGAGTTCAGAAGCCGCTACTCCACTTCCATTAATAACATACGAGACATCTTCACGGTCTTGATGGCGTTTAGCTGCTTCCACCAAAATGTCTAGAGATTGAGAGTGACCCAAGTTTCCTGCGTACATGACCACAACTTGATTATTTAGTTTTAATTCTGAACGGTAAGAAGTTTGACGATCTGACGGAGTAATTTTTCTGATGTCAACAAAATTCGGGATGACCGCTATATGCGATTCGCTAGACCTCATTTTTGATCTAACATTTTCTGCTAAGTCTTCTGAAAGAACTGAGATAGCAGAGGATTTGTTGTAACAAAAATGTTCTAGTTTTTTGAAAATCTTGATCATTCGAGGCGAACTTATTGCTCCTACTTGAATCGCCACATCAGGGAACACGTCTTGGATGTTTAGGATATGTGGACAGCGATGCCGACGAGATGCGATCCAGCCAACAATCCCGAGAGTAAGCGGTGGGGAGATTGTAAGGACTGCATCAAATTTTCTTCGAGTAAACAGAGTTGGGATTGCTGCCATGACGGTGAATCCAATGAAACCTATTCCTCTTTTAATTAATGATGTTTTTGAAGAAGGAAATGGGTAGCACCGGGTAACTTTTCCAAAGTTCTCGTTGTCTGTTCTAATGAGTTTATGTACGCCTTTGCCTTTCCAGCTTTTCTCTACTTCGTGTTTTTCATACCAGGGCAACGATGTGACTGCATGGACTTCGTTTCCGAGTTGGCTGAGTTCTTCCAAAATGGCGGAAATTATGATGCCAGTAGGAGCGGTGTCCGGCTCTAAGTGTGGTGAAATTACTAGGAGTCGCATCTATTGGCTGTTTCTTGATAAAAGTTGACGCCAAACTTTTTCTAACTGAGCTGCAGAATGCTCCCATTTGTATTCGTTTGCACGATCAATTGCTTTCCTTGCTGCGCGGAAACGTTCGTTCGGATCAGAAACAGCACGTGTGATTGCTGATGTCCACCCAGAAATATCTTCAGGTGCAACTGTCCATTCGGAGTCGTCAAGGATTTCAGCTGGTGGGGTTCCTGCTCCAACGATGGCTGGGACTCCAGCCGCCATCGCTTCAAGCACCGGCAAACCGAATCCTTCGTATTTTGAAGGAAATGCAACAACAGTAGAGTTTTTCATTAGGTCGTTAAGTTCTTCTTGAGAAATTCGTCCTGTTCGTTTGATTCTGCCTCTATGTCGAGATTTTTCAATTGCTTCAACTACTTCAGTTTCTGCTCTTCCCGCACCTCCGGTCAAGACCAACTGTATTTCCGAGTGCGCGTCAGCTACTTGCTCGAAGGCTCTTATCAGGGTGAGGTGGTTTTTATGTGGGTATGTAGCGGCAGGGTAAAGAATAATTGGCGTAGAAGCAGGGTTTGCCGGATCGGTTACGACTTGTTCAACTCCGGAGAAAACTGTTTTTACTTTGGCAGGGTCAATAGGGAAATACTGGCGTAAACGTTGTGCTACTTGGTCGCTTACAGCAACGATCAAGTCAGCTCTTTTTACTGATCTTGGGATAGCCCAGGATAGGTACGCTGCTTTTAACGCTGAAAAATTTTGAGGATGGTCTAATGGTTGGAGGTCATGAACGGTAACTGCTGCGGGGCGTGAAATGTTGAGCGGTAACCGTCCACCGAAATGGTGTGTCGCTGAAGCGTTTCGGGTTTTTCGCGCAAGCCATGTTGATTCGAAAAGAATCCTGCGTGATCGGACTGCACCTTGTATCGGGCAAACGACAATGTCAAAAAGCTTTCCTAAATCAGGGTGCATTTCAACAAATGATTCGACGGTGTAAAGCACTGGATGAAGATCTGCCGGTCCATGTTTCGCGAATGCTTGCAACGTGCGGGTCGCATACTCTTCTGCTCCTCCGACTCGACCGGGAACTACAGAGAGCAGATTGACGGCTACATGATGTGAGATTGTCATAGTGTCCCCTCAAGTTATTTGATGCTGGAAAGTGCTCACATGACCTACAGTAGTGCCTTGGTGGCGCTACTGAACGACGGTAGAGGGTCTGTTCTGAAGATACCCTCCAATTATGGAAAAAATTCCTTGGGAACAAAGTAGCAACGGAAACCAAACAGCTACTGTTGTCTTGCCAATCAGTAAAGACTTTCTCTCTTTTGAATTACCTCAAGAACATAATGGATGGACAAGGATTTTTGTTCACCCAGTTTCAGAGGATCAGCGGATAACAGCGGTGACTCTTCTTAATGATAAAAATCAGCGTTTACGTTTCAGGAAGTCAAAAAATAACTCTTTTGATCAGGTTCTTGATTTAAATTCGGGGGTGAAATCATTAGAGATTTCTGGAATTGATTTGATTTCCATTCGTCTTGAACTTCAACGTTCTTCCTCTTTGTCCTTATTTGGAAGAGTTCTTCTTTCAATTTTAAGTGACGTATTTCGTTTGGGGATCCGCCGAAGAAACTTGCGGACGTTCTTTCAGATTCTAAGAGCTAAAGATTTCGCAAGTTTACGAAAAAGGTTGCTGAACCGTTATAACCAGTCTCCTTTGTCTCCAGATCTCAGAGATGGTGTTATCACACCTGAAATTTGGATGGATCGGTTTGTGGCGCTTTCAGAAGATGAGCACGCCTTTATTGATATGGCGATAAAAGAAAGGGCTCTGCCGACTTTCTCAATAGTTGTGGATTCTTCTTGTGGTCCTGTCGAAAATGCGACTTTAGTTAGTTTGGATAAGCAAAAATTAGTTGTTCAAGATTTTCTAGTGACCAACAGTTTTGGTGAAGTTTTAGATTCGGTATCAGGAGAGTGGCTAATCTTCATCAAAGGGTCTACGGAACTGGAAGAAGTAGCGACGTTTGCTCTAGGCGTTGAAGCTGAATCTGATCCAATGATAAAGATGATTTTTTCTGATGGGTCAGAAAAATCTGATGGCAAGGTTAGTGGGATACGAGCAAATCCGCCTTGGAACCTTGACCTAGTACTGACTGGAGAAGAACTAGGTCCTTTGATAGCTGTTCATCGATCTGCGATTTCAACTATTTCTGAGAACATTGACCCTTCAGGGATGCCGACGTTTACAGAAATAGGTCTTCTTATTTTTGAAGCGTTTGGAGAAAATGTTATTTCTCAACTTCCAGTTGTTTTGTGCGTTGATCCTCAAAAAGAATCTAGTGGTGGCGTTGATTATGCCGTTGAAAGCTATTTAGCGAGAGTTCATTCTGATGCATTAGTGGTTGAAGGGCTTTGCCAGGGAACTCGAAGGATTAAATGGCCTGTTTCGAAGGAAGAACCGAAGGTTTCGATATTGATTCCAAGTAAAGATCAAGGAGATCTACTTGATCGTTGTTTGCAGGGCGTGTACGAAAGTACTGATTACAGAAATATAGAGGTCGTGATTGTTGATCATCAAAGTACTGAAGTTCGGGCAAGAGACTTGCTTGAATCGGTCAACAGGAGAGACGATACGAACGTTTTAAGTTTTGAAGGTGATTTCAATTTCTCGGCTATGAACAATTTTGCATTTAGTTCTTCCTCCGGAGAGATTGTGTGTCTTCTCAATAACGACATTGAGGTAACAAACTCGGGTTGGCTACATGAATTAGTTTCACAAGTCACTCGTGACAATGTGGGGGCGGCAGGTGCTCTTTTGCGTTACCCCGATGGAAGCCTTCAACACGCCGGATTAAGTCCTAATCTTGGCGGACTGTTCGGACATGCTCATAAATATTTTCCTCTAGGACATTTCGGGTATAGGAACAGATTAGCTACGGTTCATCGCGTCGCAGCGGTAACTGGTGCGTGCTTGGTTACTTCTCGAGATCTTTGGATGGAGTTAGAGGGTTTAAATGAGTCTTTCGCTGTTGCATATAACGATGTGGATTTTTGTCTTCGAGTGCGTCAGGCCGGATATAACGTCGTTTGGACACCTTTTGCTGAATTGATTCATCACGAGTCTTTGAGTCGTGGATATGACGAGCATCCAAAAGAGGGTGACCGTTTATCTCGCGAGGTGAATTTACTTACTGCTCTTTGGGGAGATTTTCTAGGAAATGATCCTGCTTATTCCCCGAATCTAACGTCAGAAGACACTAATTTTTCTTTGAGTGATCAGCCGCGAATCTCGCCAATTTGGAAGAAGTGAATTAATCGCAGGTTACGTCTTCTGGAGGAATGCCATTTACTCCCTCAACAATCGTAGGGAAGTTCCAACGAGTTGGTGCCATAGAGAACTCTGACTCAGCGCTTGCCCCAAAAGAAGGTGTAGTTTCTTCGGTTTTTTCTTCATTTAAATAGGTTTCAGCTACTGCTTCTACCTCTTCGGTTGTCAAAGGCGGCCAGTTGAATCCTTTGAAGTCGGTGCCCAAGGTTAGTTCGATCGGACCGGTAAGGCCGGCTACAAAATCGAAACGAGGAATAGGGTCAATTAGGCGTGCGACAAGTAGCGCCTCATTGAATTGTTCTGGGGATGACCGGATAACGGTTTGTTCTTGTAGCTCGCCATCGACAGTTTCTACGGTGAAACCACCATCAACTAAATACTGTCCTGTGACAGAGGTAAGGTCATCACTACGCCCGTCGACGAGCAAAATTGTTACGTCTTGTGCGCTGGTGTAGAAGCCCCGAAACACATCAAAAGCGGAGTGCCATCCATTCCCGGGTTGTAAAACCGCAAGATCGCCTAATTGGACGTCTACTACGGGAAGAACATTTCTTTCTATTTGATCTGGCTGTATGTCAGAGAAGGATCTACCAAGATCAAGTAGTTCTCCTAAAGTAAGTCGTTCATCAAATACCAACATTTCGACAGCAGCTTCAATAAGTTCATTGTCGGTGAGTAGTGATGGGATGCCACGGTCAACGAGTTCTGTTAACACTCGGATCATGAAATCTTGTTGACGTTGATTTCGTTCCATGTCATTTGATACCCCTACACGTCGCCACCAACCATCTACGAGGGCTTCTAGTTTGCGGCTTCGTACATAGGCGAGTGACGTCTGTCCATCCATAACGGTGCATCCAGCTTGATTAATGAAGAGTTGTGAAGCTAGATCACGTATCGGGTATTCAAACCACATGCTGACTCCTCCTACGAGGTCAACTATTTGCTCGAATCCGAAAAAATCAATTACGGCAAAGTTGTGTATAGGGACATCAAAGTTGGTGCTTACTGTTTCAACGAGAGTGGGGGCGCCTTGTTCTAAGCCACCAACTAGAAGAGCGGAAGCTAATTTTTCGTTGCGTACTGATATTCCTTGACTGTAAATGGGGAGATATAGGTCTCTTGGAATTGACATGAGGTTGATGGCGTTATTGTTTGGATCAACTCTGACCAGCATGATCACATCCGCTAAGGCATATCCGGCTGGGTGATCTCTTTGTGCTGCTGGATCGGAAGGGTCAAGCCCTATGGCGCTGTCGGTGCCGATGAGGAGAAAATTTCTAGAGTAATTTGGTGCCACCAGTACAACTTCTTCTTCATCGGCGGCTACTGGCTGTTCGGTTGTCTCTTCTGTTGGTAGATCAGCGAGCACTCCGGTGGGGACATCAATTCTTACGATGCTGTCAACTACGTCATCGAATTGGCTGAGTTTTATAGACGCGAAGGTGATCCCACTAACAAAAAGCAGGCTAAAAATTATGAGTATTCGTTGCGGCCAGGTGCGACGTAATCTGATTGTTGATGAAGAGGACACGTGAAAAGGGTACCCTCGTGCACTTCAAGAGTGGTGGCGCCTAGTCTGTGTATGTGAATAATTCCGACAATTTGAAGTATGAAAATTTTGTTTGTTGCGTGAACGGGGAGTTGGTTGACCCGGAGAGTGGTTCAATTTCAGCGTTAGATCATTCGATTATTGTGGGTGATGGTGTTTTTGAGACGGTGCAAGTTGTTGACGGGGTTCCTTTTGCTTTGAGCCGTCATTTGCGTCGTCTTTGGTTCTCTTGTGAAGGATTGGGGTTGGTTCCACCTGATGAAGATCTGATTCGGTCTTCTTTAGAGTCTGTTTTAGAAGCGGACGTTGATGCGGGTCTTGTTCGGATTACGTGGTCGAGTGGTCCGGGTTCGTTAAGTAGTTCTCGTGGGGTTGGTCCTGGCACGTTGATTGTTGCTACCCAGCCAGCGAAGCAGTGGCCTGATTCTGAAGCGGTGCATGTATGCCGGTGGACGCGCAACGAGAACGCTGCGTTGGTGGGGTTGAAAACGACGTCTTATGCGGAGAATGTTTTGGCGTTGAAAGCGGCGCAGGAGCAGGGATGTTCTGAAGCGTTGTTTTTGAATACGGCTGGTTTTTTGTGTGAGGGAACAGGTTCGAATATTTTTGTTGTCATCGACGGGACGCTGGTTACGCCTCCTCTTTCTTCAGGGTGTTTAGCAGGTATTACTAGAGAAATTGTTTTAGAGCTTGTTGAAGTTGTTGAACGTGATGTGCATCCGTCTGAGTTTTCTTCAATTTCGGAGGCGTTTTTGTCTTCCTCTACCCGCGATGTGGTCCCTGTCGCGCGAATAGACGGTTTTGAGTTGCCGAATGTTCCTGGTTTGATCACTTCAGAAGTTATGGTTGCTTTCGCTGCGTTGAAAGCTGCCAGACTTGATCCTTAAGTTGTGTTCCGGTTTGGCGTCTCGTTCAAATGAGAGACGCCGAACCAATCAAAGTCAAATTATGGTACATCCGCGGTTCCGACGAAGCCGGAAGTGAAAGTTATTGGCGCATAGATGTAGCCGGTGGTGTAGACAATTAGTCGATCCACGCTAATTGGGTTATGGTTCGAATCTCTCGCCTCGACACACACTTCGCCGTCGCCAGCAGACACTTTAGAAATAACCGCGCCTTGAACAGTTTCCCCAGCATTTAAAGTCAACGCGGACACTCGATCGTTGCTGGCGTCACAATTAAACACCGCTAAATAACCAGATTGTGATGGGTTGAACAC